>ERZ1027042.28-NODE-28-length-99470-cov-8.826676_pt1 | contig 99470 bp, 82 predicted proteins | sample MGYA00519435_ERZ1027042 | MGnify/ENA primary metagenome ERZ1027042 (study PRJEB26926, sample SAMN06164586) | human gut metagenome | biome: ENVO:00009003; feature: ENVO:2100002; material: ENVO:00002003 | host: Homo sapiens | place: USA | collected 2012 ...
GTATTGTACAAGTGCTGAAAATGATAGATAGTGATGATTTTATCAGGTAAAATTTGATTTATGGTTAATATACGACAAAATCTTATTTAAAGCTTGTTAATCTGTTAGCGTCGTATTTGTCAGGTTGTTAAATTTGTCCGTATGAAAAAATCGACTATTTGGATATTAGGAGTTGTAATGGGACTGTCTTTCTTGAGCTTGCTTTATTTGCAGGTAAGCTATATTGAGGAGATGGTCAAAATGCGGCGTAGTCAGTTTGAAGAGAATGTAAACCGCAGTTTGGGAAAGGCTGTGCATAACCTGGAACTGGTTGAAACAAAAAAATATCTGGAGAAAGATGTGGCAGCGCAGGAACGTGCAGCACTGTTGTCCAGACAATACCAGGAAAAGAATGATGCAGGCGAGAATGTGGTAGAACATCATCAGTATACGATTACCGCACCTGACGGTTCTACTTACTCTACTTTTGAGTTGAAGACCATTATGAATCGGCCGTCGAATGTGCCGAAGGTGGTCATATCTACAGGAAGAACTATTCCACAAACATCACGTGCATTGCAGGAGATTCTGAAAGAACGTTATGTGTATCAACGTGCATTGCTGGATGAGGTGGTGTATAATATTCTTTATACGGCAAGTGACAAGCCTCTGAAAGAAAGAGTCAATTTTAAACAGCTTGACCACTTCCTGAAAACAGAACTGTTTAATAATGGCATCGATATTCCTTATCATTTTTCGGTGACAGATCGGGATGGGAAAGAGGTGTACCGTTGTTCAGATTATGTGCATGACGATGAAAAAATCTATTCTCGTTTGCTCTTTGAAAAAGATCCTCCTGCTAAGATGGGTTTTGTGAATATTTTCTTCCCCACACTGGATAATTACATATTCAGTTCAGTGAAGTTTATGATTCCATCCATCATCTTTACGGTGGTGTTGCTGATTACGTTTATTTTCACGATTTACATTATTTTCCGTCAGAAACGCTTGACTGAAATTAAGAATGATTTCATCAACAACATGACGCATGAGTTTAAGACTCCGATTTCTACCATATCGTTGGCTGCCCAGATGTTGAATGATCCGGCAGTGGGCAAATCGCCTGTGATGTTTAAGCATATATCAGGAGTTATCAATGACGAAACGAAGCGTTTGCGTTTTCAGGTAGAAAAGGTATTGCAGATGTCTATGTTTGAACGGCAGAGTGTGACACTCAAGAAAAAGGAAATTGATGCACATGAGTTGATTAATGGAGTGGTGAATACCTTCCGTTTGAAAGTAGAGAAAAACAATGGTACGCTGGAGGCAGAATTGAATGCACAGGATCCGGTAATTTTTGTGGATGAAATGCATTTTACCAATGTGGTATTCAATTTGTTGGATAATGCAGTGAAATATAAGAGTCCGGATCGTGACATTGCCTTGAAAATCCGTACATGGAATGAAAACGGAAAGCTGTGCATTTCAGTAGAAGATAACGGCCTTGGAATCAAAAAAGAGAATTTGAAAAAAATATTCGATAAGTTCTATCGGGTTCATACTGGAAACTTGCACGATGTGAAAGGTTTTGGACTTGGATTGGCTTATGTAAAGAAGATAATCGCAGACCATAAAGGCTCTATCCGAGCTGAAAGCGAATTGAATGTAGGAACAAAATTTATAATTACTATACCATTATTTAAAGAAGAATAAGATATGGACGACAAATTGCGTATTTTGCTGTGCGAAGATGATGAGAATCTTGGCATGCTTTTGAGAGAATATTTACAGGCAAAAGGTTACAATGCAGATCTTTTTCCAGATGGAGAAGTTGGATTCAAGGCTTTTCTGAAGAGTAAATATGATTTGGTGGTAACAGACGTAATGATGCCAAGAAAAGATGGTTTTACTTTGGCACAGGAAATCCGTCAGGCAAATGCGGAAGTTCCTATTATTTTCTTGACAGCTAAAACACTGAAAGAAGATATTCTGGAAGGATTCAAGATTGGTGCGGATGATTATATTACAAAGCCTTTCAGTATGGAAGAGCTGACATTCCGTATTGAAGCTATTTTACGTCGTGTACGTGGAAAACGTAACCGTGAAAGTACAGTGTACAAGATTGGTCGTTTTACTTTTGATACTCAGAAACAGATTCTGTCAATTGGTGACAAGCAGACTAAGTTGACTACAAAAGAATCTGAATTGCTGGGCTTGCTTTGTGCACATGCAAATGAAATTCTTCAGAGAGACTTTGCATTGAAAACTATCTGGATTGACGACAATTACTTCAATGCAAGAAGCATGGATGTGTATATCACAAAATTGCGTAAGCACCTGAAAGAAGACGATTCAATTGAGATTATCAATATTCACGGTAAGGGATATAAATTGATTACTCCGGAAGGTGAATAAAGAAGTTTCGGAGTGAGCAATAAAAAAGCCTGAATGTTTAATTCAGGCTTTTTTATTGCTGTTGATTGAAAAAATCAATCTGTAATTCTTTTGTTCAGGATGATATATGAAATCAATCCGGCAACAACGAGTAACAAAGAAACTCCCAATACTGCGTTGTTGTTCACATTACCTGTTGCATAGCTTGCAATGAGAATCACAGCACCGATGATAACCAATATCACTCCTAAATTCTGTAATAAGCTTTTCATGTGTGTCTTCTTTTTTATGGTTTATTTATTCATGGTTACAAATTAAAGCATAATTCTTTTATCCAAAAAATTATTTCGTGAAAAAAAACGGAAATTTGAGCATATATATAAGCCGTTTTATAAAAGCTTGACAAATGAAATGATTTTTATGCTTCTTGCTGAGGGTGACAAGTCTGAATTATTCCGCTTTTTTAGTCTTTTGTGTTGGTAAATATTTTCCGAAGCACTTCCTGGCTGATTCTTAATTCCTCCAATGTAAGTCCGTGTAAGGCTTCTTTTAATGTCTTGTTGGCGATGAAACGCGCTTTTTCTTCTAATTTCTTTCCATTTTCTGTCAGGTGAATTTTGTTGGTCCGACGGTCTCTTTTGTCGGGCACTCGTATAACCAGATGCTGTCTTTCCATGTTGTCAATCAGTCGGGTCATGCTGGGCTTATCTTTAAAAGTGGCGTTGCACAACTCCTGCTGGGTAACTCCATCCTTTTCCCAAAGGTAGAGTAGCACGGTCCATTGCTCCGGTGTAATTTCCATGTCATTTAATCGGAAATTCCGGCTCAGCTTTCTGTTAATGGCAGCCGATACTTTTCCATTTAAAATGGCAAATATCAGTTGAATGTCAAAATTGAATTGTTCTATCATGTAATTATTGTTTAAACAACTTTGCAAATATACGACATTTCACCTATATATAAAGTAGAGAAAAGAGAGTTTGGAAGATAAATATCTCTTTTTTAAGAATCTTTATTGCATAAATATATGGGAAGTCTTGGTTTCTTAATTGAAAAGTCGTACCTTTGCCGCGCAAATAAAAAATCATTATTAATTAATTTAATTAACGAATAGTATGAATCAATACGAAACCGTTTTCATTTTAACTCCCGTTTTGTCTGATGTTCAGATGAAGGAAGCGGTAGAGAAGTTCAAAGCTATCCTTACTCAGGAAGGTGCGGAGATCATCAATGAAGAAAACTGGGGATTGAAAAAATTGGCTTACCCAATTCAGAAAAAATCTACAGGATTCTATCAACTGATTGAATTCAAAGCAGAACCGTCTGTAATCGAGAAGCTGGAAGTTAACTACCGTCGTGACGAACGTGTAATCCGTTTCTTGACTTTCAAGATGGATAAGTACGCTGCAGAATACGCTGCTAAGAGAAGAAATGTAAAATCAACTAAAAAGGAGGAAAACTAATCATGGCACAGCAACAATCAGAAATCAGATATTTAACTCCGCCTTCAGTAGACGTTAAGAAGAAAAAATACTGTCGTTTCAAAAAGAGCGGTATTAAGTACATCGACTACAAAGATCCTGAATTCTTGAAGAAATTCTTGAACGAACAGGGTAAAATCCTTCCGCGCCGTATTACAGGTACTTCATTGAAGTTCCAGCGTCGTATTGCGCAGGCTGTTAAGAGAGCTCGTCACTTGGCTTTGCTGCCTTTCGTAACTGATATGATGAAATAATAAAGGAGGAATAAGAATATGGAACTGATTTTGAAAGAAGACGTAGTTAACTTGGGCTACAAGAATGATATTGTAACCGTTAAGTCTGGTTATGGTCGTAACTATCTTATTCCGACAGGTAAAGCTGTGATTGCTTCTCCGGCTGCAAAGAAAATGTTGGCTGAAGAACTGAAACAGCGTGCTCACAAATTGGAGAAGATTAAGAAAGATGCTGAAGCTGTTGCAGAAACATTGAAGGGTGTTTCTTTGACTATCGCTACAAAGGTAAGTGCAACAGGTGTTATCTATGGTTCAGTAGGTAATATTCAGATTGCTGATGAACTGGCTAAGTTGGGTCACAACATCGATCGTAAGATTATCGTTGTTAAAGACAACGTAAAAGAAGTTGGACACTACAAAGCTGTGGTTAAACTTCACAAGGAAGTTTCTGTAGAAATTCCTTTCGAAGTAGTTGCAGAAGAAGCTTAATTTGTATCTGTAAATACTTGATAAAAGCCCTGGATAGAATGCTCTGTCCGGGGCTATTTTTTTATATTGTTTTATGTTTTTTTTGTGGAGATGATTTTGTATCCCTGATTGCGAATAGAGATATGGTTATAATAACCAGACTTCTGTATTTCTGGTAATCGAGAGGAAGGGCGAAGGCATAAAAAAAGTCTGTAGTGCTTTTACGCACTCAGACTTTCAATTCTCTCTAATTTATCCGATTAGATTATTCAGCAACAACTGCTGAATCACAAGCTGCTGAATCGCAAGCTGCAGAATCAGTTGCTACTACAACTTCTTCTTCTACTACTACTGCAGTTGAATCTGCGTTTGCTTCAGTGTTAGCTGCTTTGTTTCCACATGATGCGAAAGATGCAGCAACGAATGCTACGAATAAAAATACTAATTTTTTCATTTTCTTTGCTTTTTTAAAATCTGTAATACTTCTTTGTTTTCTTAGAACGCTGCAAAGATACGTACTTTTACAATACGTTGTTCACTTTGGACCGACTTTTTATTAAAAAAATATGTTTTAAAATATATCTTTTTAGTTAACTTGTCTGATATGATGTTTGAGAAGAGATGAAAAAAGGAGAAAATCCCGGAGAAATCAGTATCTTTGTAGGCTATATTAAAAAGAAATAGATATGATTGATACGACTGTTTTTCAAGATAAGAAGGCCGTTTATTATACATTAGGCTGCAAGCTTAACTTTGCAGAAACCTCTTCAATAGGTAAAACTTTAAAGGAAGCCGGAGTGCGCACTGTACGTAAAGGAGAGAAGGCAGATATCTGTGTGATTAACACCTGTTCGGTAACAGAAATGGCCGACAAGAAATGTCGTCAGGCCATTCACCGTCTGACCAAAGAGCATCCCGGTGCATTTGTAGTGGTTACAGGTTGTTATGCACAGTTGAAGCCTGGACAGGTCTCAGAAATAGAAGGGGTAGACCTTGTACTGGGTGCTGAGCAAAAAGGAGACTTGGTGAATTATTTGGGAAACTTAGAGAAGAATGTACACGGGAAGACCATTACTACAGATGCAAAAGAGATTCGTAGCTTTTCGCCTTCATGTTCAAGAGGAGACCGTACGCGTTATTTTTTGAAAGTACAAGATGGATGTGATTATTTTTGTTCGTACTGTACTATTCCTTTTGCACGCGGACGGAGCCGTAACGGAAAGATTGAAGATCTTGTAGCTCAAGCCCGTCAGGCTGCTTCCGAAGGAGGCAAGGAAATTGTGTTGACCGGAGTAAATATCGGTGACTTTGGGAAGACAACCGGAGAAACCTTCTTTGACTTGGTAAAGGCACTTGATGAGGTAGAGGGAATTGAGCGCTACCGTATCTCATCGATAGAGCCTAATCTTCTGACAGATGAAATCATAGAATACGTATCTCGTTCTCGTCGCTTTATGCCTCATTTCCACATTCCCTTGCAGTCGGGGTGCGACGATGTATTGAAGTTAATGCGCCGTCGGTATGATACAGCTTTGTTTGCTTCAAAAATCCATACCATTAAGCAACTGATGCCCGATGCCTTTATCGGTGTGGATGTGATTGTAGGTACACGTGGGGAGACACCGGAGTTTTTTGAGCAGGCTTACGAGTTTATAAAGGGGCTTGATTTAACTCAACTTCACGTGTTTAGCTATTCAGAACGCCCCGGAACACAAGCGCTTAAGATTGACTACGTGGTTTCGGCCGATGAAAAGCATCAGCGTAGCCAGCGCCTTTTGGCTTTATCAGATGAAAAGACGCATGCTTTTTATGCGCGTCACATCGGGCAGGAGGCAGTTGTTTTGATGGAAAAATCGAAGCCGGGCACTCCCATGCATGGCTTTACATCAAACTATATCCGGGTGGAATTAGGGCATGATGAAAGCCTTGACAACCGTTTGTTACGTGTGAAGCTGGGCGATTTTAATGAAGACGGTACGGCTCTGCGAGGGATGATATTAGAATGAAAACATCAGTAGTTATTTTAAACTGGAATGGGGCTGAGATGCTCCGTCGCTTCCTTCCTTCTGTGATAGCTTATTCACAGGGAGAAGGAGTTGAAATCTGTGTAGCCGACAATGCCTCTTCTGATAATTCTTGTGAAGTAATTGAGCGTGAATTTCCCGAAGTCCGTTTAATCCGTTTGAGTGAAAACTATGGTTTTGCCGAGGGATATAATCGGGCTCTGCAACAGATAGATGCAGAGTATGTAGTTTTGTTGAACAGTGATGTGGAAGTTACTTCAGGGTGGCTTGAACCGATGACAGACTATTTGGATAAGCATCCCCAAGTGGCAGCCTGCCAGCCTAAGTTGCTCAGCTTTCAGGAAAAATCTTGTTTTGAATATGCCGGTGCCGCAGGAGGCTTTATTGATAAATATGGTTATCCATTTTGTCGTGGTCGTATTTTTGATGTAATAGAATCTGATCACGGTCAGTATGAAGACATAATCCCTGTGTTTTGGGCTACGGGAGCTGCTCTTTTGATCCGTCTCCAAGTATACCGTGAAGTAGGAGGATTAGACGGGCGTTTTTTTGCTCACATGGAGGAAATTGATCTTTGCTGGCGCTTGCGCAGTCGCGGTTATGGCATCGTTTGTTTGCCGTTCAGCAGGGTGTATCATGTGGGAGGAGCAACATTGAAGAAAGAAAACCCTCGCAAGACATTGCTTAATTTTCGCAATAATCTGATTATGCTTTATAAGAATTTGCCGGAGAACGAACTTTACAGGGTGATGCGTGTCCGCCTTTTCTTGGATTATTTGGCTGCATTTGTTTTTTTGCTGAAAGGCGATAAAAACAATTCTCTGGCTGTATTAAGGGCCCATAAGGAATATATGTCCATGCGCTTTTTATTTAAGGCAGAGCGGGATGAGAATTTGCGTTCTGCCTCGTTGGTTTCTATTCCGGAGCGCTTTGAGAAGAGTATTCTTTGGTGGACCAAGGTACGCAGATGCAAGTTTTTCTCTGATTTGCCGTGGAGCCGGTAGGGGGGGAGACAACAGACTGCCTCCCGCTTCGTTTCTCTTAGACATTCAGGTTGAAACGTCAAGGTGTTTAAGTTGAGATGCGGAAGCGTTTTATATGAGACATCAAGGCTTTTTATAGAATCAAGAGTGCTAATGGAAGCCATTGAATGTTCCTTTTGAGATGGCTTGTTTTTTATGAGTAAAAGAAAAAGAGTCATATCCCCTTTTGTTTTCAGAGGTGGTATGACTCTTTTATATTGGGTAAACCTGCCTTTTCATTCCATTTGATTATCTTGATTTAGGGTGAAAAGAAAGCAAGTAACACTTAGTTTTGGCCTATCTGCCGGCTGATATATTCCATGATTTCAGTTTCCTGATCGGGGTGAAACCAGGTAATATCAGCATCCCGTTTAAACCATGTCATCTGTTTGCGTGAGTAAATGCGTGAGTTTTGCTTTACTTTTTCAATGGCAAAAGGCAATTCCCATTCTCCGTCAAGAAACTTAAACAGCTCCTTATATCCTACCGTGTTCAGCGAGTTTAATGAGCGGTAAGGATAAACCCTTTTTGCTTCTTCCAGCAGTCCTTCTTCCATCATCAAGTCTACTCGCCGGTTGATTCGTTCATATAGTTCTTCACGTTCCCGTCGCAATCCTATTTTCAAAATATTGAATGGACGTTTTTTCTGGCTTCTGGTTCGGAAGGACGTATACGTTTTTCCGGTCATATAGCATATCTCAAGCGCATGGATTACCCGTTTGGGGTTTTTGACGTCTACTTGAGCATAATATTCCGGGTCGAGCAGCTTTAATTCAGCACAGAGTGCTTCCAATCCTTCTTTTTCATAGCGTTTCAGCATGAGTTCACGTGTATCTGAATCTATGGTTGGGATGTCATCGATTCCTTTACATACCGCATCGATATACATCATTGAACCTCCGGTCATGACTACCGATGAATGGGTCTGAAAGAGTTCTTTCAGCTTCTCCATGACTTCTTCTTCATAGCGTGCTGCGCTGTAATAATCGGTCAGTTGGAGCGTTCCTACGAAATGGTGGGGTACCCGTTTGAGCTGTTCGGGAGTTGGAGCAGCCGTGCCTATTTTCAAGTCGGCATAAAGTTGCCGTGAATCAGAAGAAATGATTTCAGTATGGCAGTGCTCGGCTATTTTCAGGCTGAGTTCTGTTTTTCCGACACCTGTCGGGCCTATAAGTACGATAAGTGTGGGCATCATGCAAGTAGTATTAAAAAAGATAAAAAATTAAAACCAACTAATTAGGCTACTGCACCTTGTTACTTGGTTTTAATTTTTTATCTTCTCTGGTTGGTTAGTATTTATCTTCATCGTATGGATTACCTCCACTTCCCATATCAAATCCTTCTGGGTCGAAGTCTTCCATATCGAAGTCTTGGTCTCCATAGAAGTTTTCATCCAAATCGAGTGAAGTATTGGTGCTCATTTGCTCATCGAAGTCAATTAGCTGTTTAGGCGCTTGACCTTCTTTACGTGAGCAGACAGCTTTGTCTAAATCTGTTCCTGTAATGATTTCAGACAGTTCAATGAAGAACACACGTTCAGCCAGAGGGTCGAAGACATACAGCAGCTTCTGTTTTTCATCTTCCAGGAGCTCGCTGAGTGGAGTTTCTTTCATTACATAGGTATCTTCTTCCGAACTGCCTCCTCCCATATCTTCCAGCGTGATTTCAGTTTCTTTTTCCCAGTCATCATCACAAATGAAGAAAGAGGTCATTTGGTCGTCCTTATATCCGGCCGATTTTAGGATAGCTTCATGTAAGTCATAAAAAGAAGCTTCTGAATCAATTTTGATTTCTCTCAAGAAGTCATCGACTTCATCAGATATGATTCTAAATTTATATACCATAGGTGTATACTTTAATTTAAAAGTTTTGTTGATGAGGTAAAGATACAAAATCTTTTTTACCGGATAATACCTCGTTGTGAATTTTCAACGAACGAAATGATATATTCGATTTCCTTGCTCATCGGTATATCGGTGCGTACCTGTTCAAGTGCTTCAGCTACAGTCTTTCCACTGTTGTAGATGATTCGGTAAGCATTATGTATGTTTTCAATCAGTTCGTTTGAGAATCCGCGGCGGCGTAAGCCTACGATATTGATTCCGCAATAAGCTATAGGGTCACGTCCGGCGATGATAAACGGCGGAATATCTTTGCTGAACCGGCATCCTCCTTGAATCATGACATAACCTCCCACCCGGCAGAACTGGTGCATCAAGACATTGGCACTTACTATGGCATTGTCATCAATGATAACTTCGCCTGCCATTTTGGTGGAGTTGCCGATGATACAGTTGCTTCCTACAATGGTATCATGGGCTACATGTACACCTTCCATCAGCAGGTTGTTGCTTCCTACCACGGTTTTTCCTTTAGCAGCCGTACCTCGGTTGATGGTCACGTTTTCGCGAATGGTATTGTTGTCGCCTATTTCTGCGGTTGTTTCTTCCCCGCGGAATTTAAGGTCTTGAGGAATCGCACTGATAACAGCTCCCGGAAAAAAACGGTTTCCATTGCCGATACGTGCCCCTTCTAAGATGTTTACGTTCGGCATAATGAGATTATTGTCGCCGATTACTACATTCTTGTCAATAAAGACAAACGGACCAATTTCTACATTTTCTCCGATTTTAGCTTCAGGGTGTATGTATGCTAATGGGCTTATCATATTTATTTGTTTTTTACAATTTGTGCCATAAATTCAGCTTCGCAGACAATTCTTTCGCCTACAAAGATATAGCCTTTCATGGTTGAGATTCCACGGCGTATCGGTGCCATCAGTTCAACACGGAAAAGCAAAGTATCTCCCGGAACTACTTTCTGACGGAACTTCACATTGTCGATTTTCAGGAAGTAGGTTGAGTACTTCTCTGGTTCGTCTACAGAATTGAGAACCAGCAGTCCTCCCACTTGTGCCATGGCTTCCACCTGAAGTACGCCGGGCATTACCGGTTCTTGGGGGAAGTGTCCCTGAAAGAAAGGCTCGTTTGATGTTACGTTTTTTACTCCGACAATATAGTTTGCTCCAATGGCAATAACCTTGTCAACCAACTGGAATGGGTAGCGGTGAGGCAGCAGTTCGCGGATGCGGTTTACATCCATCAGCGGTTCCTCATTGCAGTTATAAATCGGAGCTTGAATTTCATGCTGTCTGATTTCCTTGCGTAGCTGGCGGGCAAATTTATTGTTGATGGTATGTCCCGGTCGGGTAGCGATGATGCGTCCTTTGATGGGCTTTCCTGTCAAGGCAAGATCACCGATAATATCAAGTAGTTTATGACGGGCGGGTTCGTTAGGCCATACCAAAGGAATATGATTGATATATCCTAATTGGTTTGCATCCATATGAGGAACCCCCATAACATCAGCTAACTTGTCATAGTTATCTTGCGTCATTTGCTTTTCGTAGATTACGATGGCATTATCTAAATCGCCTCCTTTGATTAGTCCGGCATTGAGCAGCGGCTCTATTTCACGGACGAAAACAAAGGTGCGTGCAGAAGCTATTTCTGTAGGGAAATCAGCCATGTTTTCCAATGAAGCATATTGATTGCTCAATATTTTTGAGTCATAGGAGATCAAGGCATTGACGCTGAATTTATCATCAGGAAGAACAATAATTGAAGAGCCGGTTTCTTCATCACGGAATTCAATTTTTGATTTGATGATGTAATAGTCTTTGGGAGCAGCCTGTTCTTCAATACCTACACGCTTGATACATTCTACATATGCTTTGGCACTTCCGTCTAAAATAGGGAATTCGGGTCCGTCTACCTGAATCAGGCAGTTGTCAATGCCGGCAGCATAAAGAGCAGCCAAGGCATGTTCTACGGTACTGACCTTTACTCCGTTTTTAGCCAATACAGTACCTCGGGTGGTATCAATTACATTTTCAGCTACTGCATCCAGTATTGGTTGGTCATCTAAGTCGATGCGTTGAATTTTATACCCGTGATGCTCTGGGGCAGGATTAAATGTAACAGTAAGTTTGACTCCGGTGTGAAGTCCCTTGCCATTCAGTGAAAAACTGCCTTTTAAGGTTTGTTGTTTCAACATGGGTTTTATTTGTTAAGTTGTTTTTTTAATTCTTCGATTTCTTTTTGAAGGCGCCCTAATTCAGTGTACATTTCCGGTAGCTTCTTGTAGATAGCTGAAGAGCGTGCAAACTGTTTGGGGTCAATGGCTGGGTATCCCATTAGGGTACTGCCCGATTTGGTATTTCCGGGAATTCCTGATTGAGCCCCGACGCTAACATGGTCGCCCACCTTGATGTGCCCGGCCACTCCTACTTGTCCGCCGAACATACACCATTCGCCTATTTTTGCTGAGCCAGCCACTCCTACTTGTGAAGCCATGACCGTGTGGCTGCCTACTTCTACATTGTGAGCCAGCTGGATTAAATTATCAAGTTTTACTCCTTTATGGATAACGGTAGCTCCCATGGTGGCACGGTCAATACATGTATTGGCTCCTATTTCCACGTTGTCTTCAAGAATGACGATACCTATTTGGGGAATCTTTTCATAGCCTTCCGGCGATGGGGCAAACCCGAATCCGTCGGCACCGATAACAGCTCCGGCATGGAGAATACAGTTATTTCCGATTCGGCAGTCATGATAAATGGTTACATGAGGATAAAGAATGGTATTGGCTCCTATTTTTGCATTACATCCTATGGTGGCGTGAGGGTGGATATAGGTATTGTCTCCAATTTCAGCTCCTTCCTCAATGCAGGCAAACGGTCCGATATATACATCTTTTCCTATTTTTGCGCCGGTAGCAATGGATGCCAGCGGGTCTATGCCTTTCTTCTTGGGTTGGCTCATTTCATATAGAGTCATGAGCTTTGCCAAGCTTTCATATGCATTGTCTACTTTGATGAGTGTGGCATTAATCTTCTGTTCCGGCTCAAAGTCTTTATTGACAAGGATGATAGATGATTGAGTTTCGTAAATGTAATGGGTGTATTTCGGGTTTGATAAGAATGACAGTGCTCCCGGTATACCTTCTTCAATTTTGGCAAAGGTATGTACGGTTGCATTTTCATCTCCTATGATAACTCCGTGGATGTATTCCGCAATTTGTTTAGCTGAGAACACCATAATACTTCTTTATTCCTTAGTTTTTCCTTTTATGATTAGTTGAGATATGTCGTGTAGACACACTCTTTAATTATGCAAATTACGTGTTTTTTTTTTAGAAATCCGTAAAAAAAGCCAATTATTTCTCTTTTTGTGCCCTAAAACCCGTTGGAAGTGGTTTGTATAGTGAAAAAAAAGAAGGAATATTCATTGCAAAAGTATAAGTAGATATGCCCTGAAACGGGGAATATGGTGTTCTTTTTCTTTCGCAATGGATATTCCTTCCGAATTGGAGGGGGAAGAAAATTACAAAATAGTCTTCAGCTGTTCTTCCATTTGTTTTTGTACTTTCTGTGCTTCTTCACCGGCCACGGTTGCGAAGTTTTCTGTTTTGTCGGCATAGATAATGGCGCGGCTTGAGTTTACAATCAGTCCGCATTCTTTAGTCATGCCATACTTACATACTTCTTCTAATGAGCCGCCTTGTGCTCCGATTCCGGGTACGAGCAGGAAGTGGTTAGGGACAATCTTACGTATGTCTTCAAACATGCGTCCTTGAGTTGCACCTACTACATACATCATGTTTTCGTCGTTGGCCCATTCCTGTGATTTGCGCAATACTTTTTCAAAAAGGCGTTCGCCTTCAGGGTCGGTGGTAAGCTGGAAATCGTGAGAACCTTTGTTTGAGGTCAATGCCAGTAAAATAACCCATTTTCCTTCGTATGTAAGGAAGGGGGTTACGCTGTCTTCACCCATGTAAGGAGCTACGGTTACTGAGTCAATGTTCAGTTCTTCAAAGAACGTGCGGGCATACATGGCCGATGTATTTCCGATGTCTCCGCGTTTTGCATCAGCGATGATGAACTGGTCAGGATAATTGCTTTTGATGTATTCCACTGTTTTTTCAAATGCAATCCATCCTTTTACACCCATACTTTCATAAAAAGCCAAGTTGGGTTTATAAGCTATACAAAAGGGAGCAGTGGCATCAATAATTGCTTTGTTGAAAGCAAAGATAGGGTCTTCTTCTTTCAATAAGTGTTCCGGAATCTTTTTGATGTCCGTGTCCAGTCCTACGCAAAGAAATGACTTCTTGCGTTTGATGTTTTCAAATAATTCTTGTTTGTTCATGATGTTGTAATGTTATTGTTTTTGAATGTTTTTGTTAAAAAACAGGTAGCCATCTATATGTAAAGGTGAACTGACAGAATATTTTCTGTAAGAGGTGATGATAAAGACATATTCTCCAGATGCGGAAGGCAGGGCAATTGCTTTGGTCGCCTTATCCTCTTTTGCGGCATCAAGCAGACAGGTCGCTTTTATATAGCATGTGTCTCCTGTGTCGGGGATGGGAATGGTCAGCAGTCGGTCGGGGGTCAGCTTCCCGTTCGAAGGAATGTCCAGATTTTGGATTTGCCGGAAGTTGCGAAAGCCTTTTGGCACAGTGAGAACTGGGGTATCAAGCATAAATTCAATATCTTCCACTTCATCATTTATTGCATCCATGTTATAGGCATAGCTGTAGAATGGAGTGCCAGCTTCCACTATCTCTGCATCTAACTCGCCATTTATAGAAAGTAAGCTTAAGTATTTTAGCTTTTCGTTTACGCGCATTTGTCTCTCTTGGGGCTGTTTGTTTAGCCATGCTTCATACTCTTCTTTGGTGAGCGGAAGTTGGGTTGCTCCATTTTGTTTTAATTCATTAGTTACTTGGCTGAGTAATACTTTATAAGTAATACTCGTATAGTTTATCGGAGATACAGAAGTCAGCATAAAAACAATGGCAAACGAAATAGGAATTCCTATCATGCGCCGTCCGCGGTTTATCCACAATCCGATGAAAACTCCGTAGAGCCAAAGGTTAAATGTAAACAGATAGAGGCGGTTGACAGTCAGTCCGTAGTCGTTAAACCGCCGGATTATGCCCACAGTCATCAGTATCAGCAGGGGTAATACCAGTAGAGGAAGCCAGCGGAACAGAAGTATGTCAAAGCGTCTGTTTCCTCGCATTCTTATCGGATAAAGCAGGCTAAGCAGCAAGATGCATCCTACCGAAAGGGCGGTAACCAGCCATGAAACCCATCCGTCTGGTAATTCCCACAGCGTGATGATACGTGCTTCATAGATGTAAAGCACTGCCATATAGCTCATCAGTAAGGGTAGAAATAGCCAGCGTAAGATGTTGTCAGAAGAATGCGAGTGGTAAAATCGGTTGTCATGCTTTTTTTCTTTTTCCGGCAGCAGACCGAGAAAGAGCATGGGAGACAGGATAACATTGCATAAAATGCTTACGTAGATGAAATAGTTAGTACTGATTTCTATATTAAAGAGCTTATCCAGTGAAATCAGCAGCAGGATGATTCCTCCTGTCATAATGACTCCCGTGCAGAGTGCCAATGAAAACGCCTGGATGGCAGATGCTGAAAAATTCCAGGCTGCCACGTCTTCTTTTTCCTTTATAAAAGGTAGAATGAAAGCTGATAGCAGCATGGAGAAAATCAGTGCTCCACGCGATAAGACTAACTCTTGTGTCAATGCTTGATAATGCAGATAAATACTGTCGGCAAGCAAAAGGAATAGCCCTATGAAGAAAGCACTCCATACCATTGGTTTGTTTTTCTGCTCTTCCCCCCATAAGTGTAATGTGAGTGAGAGCAGTGAGCCTGTCAGCAGATAATAAGAGCAGGTAACATTCCATTCCCACTCTTTGATGAGGGGCGGATTATAAACTCTTATAAACAGGTAGGCAGAAAGAGCCCAAACGAACCCGATAGTAACGGGAAAGCGCTTGAGGCATTGTGTACCTGTTTTTATAAGAAAGCTCAATGTCTGCTGTATGGAAAAAGAGGACAAGGTCATGGCATTATGGGGCTTGTACTGCATTTGCAGTGTTATAGTTCACTCTCTTTCAAGCGTTCTGCATTTTCTGCAACAATCAGATGGTCGATACAGTCTTGAATATCTCCATCCATGAAGGCAGCCAGATTATAAATGGTATAGTTGATGCGGTGGTCGGTAATACGTCCCTGCGGATAGTTGTACGTACGGATTTTAGCCGAACGGTCACCGGTACTGACCATGGTTTTGCGCTTGGATGCAATATCGTCAATGTATTTCTGATGCTCTTTATCGTATATAAATGTACGCAGGCGCGAGAGTGCCCGTTCCTTGTTTTTCGGCTGGTCACGTGTTTCGGTACATTCTATCAGAATTTCTTCTACCACTCCCGTATTGGGATTTTTCCAGTTATAGCGTAAGCGTACTCCCGATTCCACTTTGTTTACATTCTGTCCTCCGGCACCTCCGCTTCGGAATGTATCCCATTTGATTTCTCCTTCATTGATTTCTACATCAAACGGCTCTGCCTCGGGGAGTACTGCAACAGATGCCGCAGAAGTATGTACGCGCCCTTGGGTTTCGGTAGCAGGAACGCGCTGTACCCGGTGTACTCCAGACTCGTATTTTAAAGTACCATATACTTTGTCGCCTGTTACGGAACAGATGATTTCCTTGAATCCTCCGGCAGCACCTTCGTTGGCGCTCGATACCTCCAGCCGCCATCCTTTTGATTCGCAATATTTGGTGTACATACGGAAAAGGTCGCCGGCAAAGATAGCTGCTTCGTCACCTCCGGTTCCTCCTCGGATTTCCAAGATGGCATTGCGGTCATCCTGTGGGTCGGCTGGGACAAGCAAAAGCTTGATTTTTTCTTCCATTTCAGGAATACGTGCCTCACATAAGGCGGCTTCCTCGCGTGCCATTTCCTTCATTTCCGGGTCGCTTTCGCTCATCATGAGTTTGGCTTCTTCTAAGCCATTCAGGTATTGGAGGTACTCCTTACGTGCTTCCATTAAGTCGCCCAATTCTTTGTATTCTTTGGTGAGCTTGACATATCGTTTTTGGTCAGCAATGACGTTGGGGTCGGTAATGAGAGTGGATACTTCCTCGTAACGTGAAACGAGTCCTTCCAGTTTCTCTAAAAGTGTATTGTTTTCTGCCATTAACTTATTCGTTGTTTTATAATCTTTGAGTTAAGATTTGTTTGTTCTTGCGGTATCCTGTTTTGTCTGGTATCATAACGGAGCCTCGAAATAAACAAGACATTCTTTGTGACAGATCACTGCTTGCAGGCAGGATTATTGGAAATCAAAGAACAACCTGTATGATTTGTTTTCTGTTTCTTTAGTTACAAATAAATTTATCAAGCATCCCAAAAGCGGTTGTCAATAACAATATAGCTTAGTTGTAAAATCGCATCCTATGAAACTCGTGGCAAAGACAAAACTTAAGAAACAGTATAACGGCAGCAAGAAGATTCGGTTATCTGGCTGTTGCGCCGAACTTATGTGATGAATCTTTTTGCTGCCGTATGGGGCTATCAATATTTGAATTCTCCGAATTCGCTCTTGATAATCAGCTCTTTTGAGCCATTGCTTTCTTCTATGCGTCCCACGATTTGTGCATCGATTCCGAAACTTTTTGAAATGGCAATGACTTCGTCGGCATGTTCAGGTGAAAGATAAACTTCCAGACGGTGTCCCATATTGAACACTTTATACATTTCGTCCCAGTCTGTGCCGCTTTGTTCTTTGATGGTGCGGAACAAAGGAGGAACAGGGAAGAGATTGTCTTTTATTACGCGGCAGTTATCACCTACGAAGTGTAATACTTTGGTTTGTGCGCCTCCGGAGCAGTGTACCATACCATGTATTTGCGGACGGAGGGCATCCAGCAGTTTCTTCACAACCGGAGCATAGGTACGTGTAGGAGAAAGTACTAACTTACCTGCATCGAGTGGAGATCCTTCTACCTGATCGGTTAGTTTCAGTTTTCCGCTGTAAACCAAATCTTCGGGAACTGCCTTATCGTAGCTTTCCGGATATTTTTCTGCCAGATATTTAGAGAATACATCGTGGCGTGCACTGGTCAGTCCGTTGCTTCCCATACCGCCGTTGTATTCTTTTTCATAAGTGGCTTGTCCGTATGAAGCAAGACCTACGATAACGTCACCCGGGCGGATATTGGCATTGTCAATTACGTCTGCACGTTTCATGCGGCAGGTAACTGTACTGTCGACGATGATGGTACGTACCAAGTCGCCTACGTCGGCTGTTTCACCTCCAGTAGCATAAACTCCTACTCCCATTTCGCGAAGTTCAGCAAGCAATTCATCTGTTCCGTTGATAATGGCAGAAATGACTTCTCCCGGAACGAGTAATTTGTTTCGTCCGATTGTGGAGGAAACTAAAATATTATCTACAGCACCTACACAGAGCAGGTCGTCGATATTCATAATTAGTGCATCTTGGGCAATGCCTTTCCAAACAGACAAATCACCGGTTTCTTTCCAATACAGATAGGCCAATGAAGATTTAGTACCTGCACCATCTGCATGCATAATGTTACAATATTCAGAATCGCCACCTAAAATGTCTGGAATGATTTTACAGAATGCTTTAGGAAATATACCCTTATCAATGTTTTTGATAGCGTTATGTACATCTTCTTTTGAAGCAGAAACGCCACGCTGCATGTATCGTTGGTTACTCATGAGTTATGTAATTAGATATGTTTCTATATAGAATGTGCAAATTTAGCGAATATTCTCTTTATATCCATAAAGGCGGTTGATTTTTAACAAATAGATGGGTTAGCGTATAAGGATACCCAATGGTTTGATTTCTCCATCCGGCGTGAGTAGGCTTACCCGGAAAATGCCTTTTCCTATAGTGGAGGGAAGTTTTTTCAACTGGGGAGAAAGACGAATAATTTCTTGTCCGGTTGCGTCAGATAGAATAAAGGTTGTATTTTGTGGAATTTCAGGTAATTCTTCTTCAAATATCTGAAGCATATTATCTTTTGGGTGGTTGAAATATGTGGGTGTACTTTCATTGCCAAAACGGTCAACGGCAGTCACAGCCCAATAGATTTTTTGTTGCCATGGGGCAGAGGGCGAGAATGTGTAATGAGTGCTGTCGGTACGTATGGTTACGATGTTTTGGGCCAGTTCTGTGTGAACCGGATACTGATTGGAAGCATAAATACGGTAATAGATGGCATCTGAATGTTCAGCTGCATTCCAATTCAGTTTGATCTCATATCCATTCCTGTTGAGCGTAGGATGAACGGGTGGGGCAGGAGGAATGCTATCTGCCCAAGTCATAGGAGGTACTACAGCAGGGTAGGTGTAAAATTGCTCAGTCAGTTCGTTGAGAATTTCTTTCGTATTATTAAGCAAGAAGCGGTTGCGGAAAAAGGCTTGCCCATCTAGTCCATGGTTGCGTATGAACAGAATTTGGCGAGCAATTTCATCTAATGGCCAGTTTTGCTCTTTGGGGTCAAGAAAATAGATACCAAGCCCAGGAACAACCCATCTTTCCTGTTTATGCTCCTGCCAGTCGAGGGCAAAAGGATAGAAATGGTTGCCTTTAAAATACATCATCGGGAAAAGAATGTCTTGAATACCTTCGGTGAGCCAGCGTTGCGCATCTTGATAAACGGTGTGATATGCATTCCATCCCCGTGAAGAATAGCGTGAAGTGTCATTGTATTTTCCTACAGGGGCACAACTTACTTTTACCCACGGCTTGAGCTTTTTGGTGTCTGAATAGATGCGTTTCACAATGCGGGTAATATTGTCGCGACGCCATGTGGCAAGGTCTTTTCCTTTGCCATATTTGCGGAAACTGTCTTTGTCGGGAAAGGTTTCCGGATGATCCGGATAGCGGATATAATCCAAGTGGATTCCATCTACATCATATCGGGAAGTTATCTCGTTTACAATTCTTGCCAAATAACTTTCTGTGTCTGGATTCCCTGGATCTAAATACCAGCTGCCTTTATAAAATTTGCAGAGCTTTGCTTGTTTTTTTACAATCGAGTTTTTTCCATGAAGCTTCACTTGGCGTGAGTTTCCTGCCGGAATTGCTACAATCCATGCGTGGAGTTCCATTCCTCGTTTGTGACATTCTTCAATGGCAAAGTGCAGTAAGTCATATCCCGGGTTTCGGCCGGTATGTCCTGTTAATGATTCGGTAAAACCTTCGTATGCAGACGGATAAATGACATCACCGCGCAGCCTTGTCTGTAGAAGAACGGTGTTGAAGTGGGCTTCTTGTAAGCGGTCTAATATCCGGCAAAGCTCTTGTTTCTGTTGGCGTATGCCTTCGGGAGAAGTTGCTTTTTTTGAAGGGAAATCTAATCCGCCCAAGGTAGTAATCCATGTGGCTCGTATTTCTTGTTTGGGTTGTGCTTGTACAGCTGTCATGCTGCAACAAAGTATGAAGAATATGAAAATGAATCTTTGCATAAATCTGATTTTGTTGCTGCAAATATACAAAGTATTCGTTGTATTTATTACTTTTGCGACATTCTAAAAGTAATTTAATATATATGATAACATTTAGTATAGCATTGGCACTTCTTTTGGGAGGCTATTGGGTTTATGGACGTTATGTTGATATGCTGTTCGCCCCCGATGCTTCCCGTAAAACTCCGGCTTTGACAAAAACCGATGGAGTAGATTTCCTTCCACTTCCTACGTGGAAGATTTTTATGATTCAATTCTTGAATATTGCAGGTTTGGGACCTATCTTCGGGGCTATCATGGGCGCACAGTTTGGCACGGCTTCTTATCTCTGGATTGTATTCGGAACAATCTTTGCCGGGGCTGTTCATGATTTTCTGTCGGGAACCCTTTCGTTGCGTAACGGAGGAGAAAGCCTTCCTGAGATTATCGGAAGATATTTAGGACTGCGAACCAAGCAGGTGGCAGGTATATTTACCGTATTGCTTATGATTTTGGTAGGAGCGGTATTTATATCTGGTCCGGCAGAACTGCTGGCTGGCATGACTCCTGACGCATTGGATGTGTATTTTTGGGTAGCAGCTATTTTTGTTTATTATGTGCTTGCCACCATGTTGCCGGTTGATAAGATAATAGGTCGTATTTATCCTCTTTTCGCTTTGGCTCTTTTATTTATGGCAGTGGGTATCTTGATTATGATTTATCTGAAAAGTCCGGATTTGCCCGAGATATGGGAGGGGTTCGGAGTGAAATATGAGAAGAATCCTATTTTTCCTATGATGTTTATTTCTATAGCCTGTGGAGCGATCAGTGGGTTTCATGCCACTCAGTCTCCTTTAATGGCACGCTGTATAACGAATGAAAAACATTGCCGTCCGATTTTTTATGGAGCAATGATTACGGAAGGTATTGTGGCATTGATATGGGCGGCAGCTGCTACTTGTTTCTTTCAAGAGCATGGCACTGTGGATGAGGCTACCGGAATTGCTTATTCGGGAGCAAAAGTGGCAACAGACATTTCACGTGACTGGCTTGGCTCCATAGGAGGTTTGCTCGCTATATTAGGTATTGTGGCTGCTCCCATTACGAGTGGAGATACAGCGTTGCGTTCGGCTCGTCTGATTATAGCTGACTTTTTCCGCATAGAGCAGCGTAGCATACGTAAGAGACTTTTTATTTCATTGCCTATCTTTCTGGTCACCATTGCTTTGTTGGTTTATAGCTTTGGTGATGCCGAAGGATTTAAAATTATATGGCGCTATTTTGCCTGGTGTAATCAGACCTTGTCTGTGTTTACTTTATGGGCTATTACAGTGTGGCTTGTACGTGAGCGGAAAAACTGGTGGGTAACTTTGCTTCCTGCCTTGTTTATGACTTGTGTATGTGCCACTTATATCCTTATAGCTCCCGAAGGTCTTGATCTGTCCGGAAGTGTTGCATATCCTGTCGGAATGGGATTGACTTTAGTCGCTGTAATAGGATTCGTATTGTGGTACCGTAAAAATGCTTTGCGCTCTTAAGGAGGGTATTCGTGGATTATTTGTAACTTTGCCTCCAATTATATAAATACTAATAGCTTGAAAATGAAAAAACAATTACTTTTTTTGGCAGCATTGGCTGCAATGGCGCCGGGGGTAATGGCACAGAAGAAGGGATTCGATTACAAATTTTATGGTCAGGTGCGTACTGACTTGTTTTATAACAGCCGCGCAAATTCGGAAACCGTAGACGGACTCTTTTATATGTATCCCAAGGATGTGTTGCCTGATGCCGATGGAAAAGATCTGAATGCCAAGCCCGATGGTAACTTTTATACACTTTACACTCGTTTAGGGGTAGATGTGAAAGGTCCTATGCTGGGAAAAGCAAAAACTTCGGCAAAGATAGAAGTGGATTTCCGCGGCTCTGGGTCGAACTTTCATATGCTGCGTCTTCGTCATGTGTATGTAAATCTTGACTGGGGGCAGTCGGCGCTTTTATTTGGCCAGACCTGGCATCCGCTTTATGGTGATGTATCTCCTGAAATCTTGAACTTGAATATGGGAGCTCCTTACCAGCCGTTCAGCCGTGCTCCTCAGTTGCGTTACCGTTTTACTCATAAGAACTTTATGCTTACTGCAGCAGCCCTTTGGCAGTCTCAGTATCTGTCGGTAGGCCCGAAGTCGGATAAAGTAGGTGAAACCGCTACGCAGAAGCACCAAAGCTTTATTAAAAACAGTTGTGTACCTGAGTTTTATGTTGGTATGGATTATAAATCCGAAGAGATTCAGGTAGGAGCTGGCCTTCACTTGTCTTCACTTACACCACGCGTTCAGTCGGTTGTTGATAAAGAAACGTATAAGGTTTCTGAACGTATCACTGCTCTTTCGGGTGAGGTTCATATGAAATATACGCATAAGCTGTTTAAGATGGCAGTAAAATCAGTACTTAGCTCCAATTTAACTCAGACAAGTACGTTGGGTGGTTACGGAATTACTTCAGTTGATTCTCGTACCGGTGAGCAGCAATATACCCCGCTTCGCTTTTCACATACTTGGGTGAATGCGATGTACGGCTCGAAATGGCGCGGTGGAGTTTTTGCCGGTTACCTGAAAAATCTGGGAGCTCGTAAAGAAGTTTCAGGTCTCTTGAGTACGGGGACTAATGTTGACCAGCTTACTACAGCTACAGCAGAGTTAACCTATAATCTGCCGAACTGGAAAATCGGAGCTGAATATTCTTGGACTGGAGCTTATTATGGTAAAAATGATGCCAAGGGTAAGGTGGTTGATACACACCTTGTAAAGAACAATCGTATTGTGCTCACAGCGTTGTTCCAGTTTTAACAGTAACTATTTCAATCTGATTTGTAAATCGTAATTGCTATGAAGAAGAACAAAGCACTTACATTTATCTTATTTGCAGCCGCTTCACTGACAGGAGCGGCGCAAACTTGGAAGCCTTATGCTATGCAGGCGCAGTTGGAAACTTATCGTGCAGCCGACTGCATTACTTTGCTTGACAGTACAGATGTTTCCGTAGCTTCTACCGGTCAGGGCTCATTTGCCGTATGCCGGGTGTTTAAGGTGCAAAACATAAAGGGGGCTTTGAAAAACAGAATTCTTAAATATGATTATGATCCGCTTACAGCAGCCGCGAAATTCCGCAAGGTAACAGTGCATCATGCCGATGGTACAGAAACGAAAGTAGACGTATCGCGTACTTGTGATTATGCAGCTCCTGCCCGTGCCATTTATTGGGGAGCCCGTCAGATTATGTTGGAATTAGGCGAACTTCGTCCGGGGGATATCGTTGATTATGAGATAGAGAAAAAAGGATTTACCTATGCTCTTTTAGGTAATTTGCCGGCAGAAGACGACAGCCGTTTTATTCCACCTATGCGCGGACAGTTTTATGATATTGTTCCTTTCTGGGCAAATGAGCCGACTGTCCGTAAGGTATATCAGGTAACAGTTCCGATGGAGAAGGAGATGCAATATCAGTTTTATCAAGGAACTTGTGCTTCTTCAGTTCGCTTCACAGACAGGGGAAAGACTTATTCATTTGCCGTAAGCGGACTGATGCCTTTTGAGAAGGAACCCAATATGGTTGATTTGTTTGATGCTGCTCCAAAGCTGATGATGTCCACCACTCCCGACTGGCAGGAAAAGTCACGCTGGTTTAATAAAGTGAACGAAGATTACGGGAGCTTTAATGCACTTCCGGAGGCACAGAAGAAAGTAGATGAGTTGATAAAAGGCAAGCGTACAGAAATGGAAAAAATAGCCGTGCTGACCCATTGGGTAGCCGATAATATCCGTTATGCCGGTATTACGATGGGAAAGGGTGAAGGCTTTACGCTTCATAACTTGAAGATGAATTATACCGACCGCTGTGGGGTATGTAAAGATATTGCCGGAACTTTGGTTGCCTTCTTGCGCATGGCTGGCTTTGAAGCTTATCCTGCCATGACCATGGCAGGAAGTAGGGTAGAGTCGATTCCAGCCGATCATTTCAATCACTGTGTGGCTGTGGTTCGTCTCAATAATGGAACGTTGATGCCTCTTGACCCGACTTGGGTTCCTTTCTGCCGTGAGTTATGGAGCAGTGCCGAACAGCAGCAGAACTATCTTCCCGGTATTCCGGAAGGCTCCGATCTTTGTCTGACTCCGGTGTCAGCACCCGAAAATCATTTTGTACGTATCCATGCAGATAACCGTATAGACGCTGAAGGAGTATTATATGGAACGTTTACCATAACCGCCGAAGGGCAGAGTGACAGCAGTATCCGCAGAATCTTTACAACCGGATTCCAGAGTGAATGGCGTAATACCATGGAACGTCAGTTACTTGCTGTTTCTCCGAAAGCACGTTTGATGAGTGTAGACTGGGGACGCTCTCCGAAAGATTATCAAAAAGAACCGATACGCATTACTTTCCGCTATGAGATACCCGATTATGCCCTTGCAGGAAACAATACTTTGGTATTTCGTCCGTTTGTGATGAATCATCTTTATACGCAGGTGATGACTTATTTGCGTATCAATACCGATATGGAGCATCGCAAGTATGGTTTTAAAGATGCGTGTTCGCGGTTGGTTGAGTTGAATGAAAATTTACGTTTGCCTTCGGGTTATCAGCTGCAGGGACAGGAACTTTCAGATGAACTGACAGGCTTGGCTGCCGATTTCAGCGGATCTCTCTTGCAAGAGGGAAGAATGCTGAGGCTACAGACTCGGCTGGCTTTGAAAAAACGCGTTTATGAGGCTTCCGACTGGGAAAACTTCCGTCAGGCTGTGGAGGCTGCAAAGCGTTATGGAGACTATATTGTATTAAAGAAATAACTCAACCATGAAAAGAATATCAATTTATATAGGTTTGTGCATGATGTTGATATGTACTTGCCTGCCTGCATTTGCCGGTCCGGAAGCAGAGTTCCGTAAGCTGGAAAAACATTATACGCTCCGTGCCGATGGAAGTCAGGAACTGCGTGTGCGTAAGGAATTGACCCTTTATACGCATGCTGCGATGAATGGGTTATATGGTGAAACCTTTATTACGTATGATCCGGCTTTTCAAGAATTGCAGATACACCAGTCGTATACACAGCAGAAAGACGGAACCATTGTGAAAACTCCGGATAATGCATTTGTGGAGGTTCTTCCTTCAGTAGCAGCCGATGCTCCGGCATATAACCGGCTGAAAGAAATGGTGGTGGTTCATACCGGACTTGAACTCGGAGCGACTATTTATCTCGACTATTCCATTATCAGCAAGCCAGGCTATCTGCCGGCACTTGATGTGTGTTGCCCGGTTCGGGAACTGAGTCCGATTAAAGAATTTATCTGCACGATTGAAACCGAGAAATCTCCTTTACTTCATTATGAATTGCTGAACTACGATGCGCCGGCGAAACGGATGGATACGCGCAATAACCGTCAATGTGTGCAGTGGACCTTGCGTAACGTCTCTCCCCGTCCGTATAACTATCCCACTCAGCATGACCGCTTGTCTTTGATACAAGAAGCTGCAAGCGGTATGCAGCCGGTTATTGTAGCCACCACGCATACCTCGTATGCCGAGGCACTTAAAACCTTGCGTGCTCAGTTTGTTCCCGGTGATGAGGCCGTGATAAAGGAAAAGGTGACAGAGCTGGCTGTCGGGGCGGAAGGCGACAAGCAGAAACTGCGTGATGCTATCGGTCAGTATATGATGTATCGCTACAGCAGGTTAGGAAATATCAGCTTAAAGCTTGCTGATACGGGTTATCGTTTACGTCCGGCTTCCGAAGTGCTTCGCTCGGGATATGGTACAACGGCTGAATTGGTCAATCTGGATGTTTGTCTTCAGCGTGCAGCCGGATTGGAGGCTGATATAGTGATCTGTGCTCTTCGTGCTTCGAAAACCGATAATGTGGGACTAAGTGGCATAGTATCTGTCTTTGCCCGTAGCGGAGACATGGCAATGCGGGTGCCGCTGAGTGGTACGGCGGAAGCTGATTTACAGGAGTACATGACGATAACCGATCTGAGCGGAAATTCGGTTGAACTCGAAAACAAGTGGACTGAACATGCCCGTACATACTATACCTTTGAAGCAGACGACAAGCGTATTCGTACCCTGGAAGGAGGCATCCGTTTGGTAAAGGCAGAGGGAAAAGACATGGCATTGATACTTTCAGATAATTATGCCAAGAATACGGAAATAGATGCTCCGGTTCTGCTTCCGATGAAGTATGACCATACGTTTGTTACTACGGTGAAACTTCCTGAAGGCATGACTTGGGTAAGGAAATCAGACCGGGAGATTGTGAACGCCTGCGGTAAGGTGGTTTTTACTTACGAACAGGCTGAAAATGCGATAAAAGTAACCTGCCGTTTAGTAGTAAACCAGCAGCTTCTTACGCCCTCGTCCTATCCTGATTTTTATGCCCTGATGAGAGAGTGGAAAGATGAAAATAACTATCTTCTTTTATTTACTCCCGAGGCTATATAACACCTGTCAAGGCATTCAGGTTTAAATGACTAGGCAAATGCAAGAAAACGTCTTGGCGAATACAGTGAAACGCCAAGGCGTTTTTTGTTTCTCAAAAAACACGCTTTGCTACAGCTGAAAACGTTGTGTATTCAGTGAAGAACTCGTAACTTTGCCGCCAATAACAAAAAAAGCCAAGTCAGCCGATGAAACAATATTTAGATCTGCTCCATCGCATCCGTACCGAAGGAGTAAAGAAAGAAGACCGTACGGGAACCGGAACCATCAGTGTGTTTGGTCACCAGATGCGTTTCAATTTAGAGGAAGGTTTTCCTTTGGTGACAACCAAAAAACTTCACTTGAAGTCAATCATTCATGAATTGCTGTGGTTTTTGCAGGGCGATACAAATGTGAAATATCTGCAGGAAAACGGCGTACGCATTTGGAATGAATGGGCGGATGAAGATGGTAATTTAGGACATATCTATGGATATCAGTGGCGCTCATGGCCTACGTATGATGGAGGTTTTATTGACCAGATATCAGAAGCCGTGAATGACATCAAGCATAATCCCGATTCACGGCGCATTATTGTCAGTGCATGGAATGTGGCCGATTTGAAAAACATGAACTTGCCTCCCTGTCATGCCTTTTTTCAGTTTTATGTAGCAGACGGACGTTTGAGCCTTCAAATGTATCAGCGCAGTGCCGATACGTTCTTGGGCGTGCCTTTTAATATCGCTTCGTATGCACTGCTCTTGCAGATGATGGCTCAGGTTACAGGCTTGAAGGCAGGCGATTTTATTCATACGCTGGGAGATGCCCATATTTATCTGAATCATATGGAACAGGTTGACTTGCAGCTGACGCGTGAGCCCCGTCGGCTTCCGGTTATGAAATTAAATCCGGATGTGAAAGATATTTTCAGTTTTCACTATGATGATTTTTCATTAGAGGGATATGACCCTTGGCCTCATATTGCCGGAAAGGTTTCAGTGTAGTCCGGGTATTTATACGTTGTAGATACTCAACTTAAAAACATAAAGCTCCTAAGCAGAAGAATTCATAAACTTATAAACTGATCAATTCAAAAATGATAACTTTGATTGTTGCTATAAACAGAAACCGCGGAATTGGTTTTGACAATAAGCTGTTATATTGGCTTCCTAATGATTTGAAGCGCTTTAAGGCGTTAACCACGGGGAATACCATCATTATGGGACGTAAGACTTTTGAATCGCTTCCTAAGGGAGCCTTGCCTAACCGACGCAATATCGTATTGACCCGCAGTGACCGGGAATTTGCTGGAGCAGAGACATTTCATAGTCTGCGAGAAGCTTTGCAGCATTGTGAAGGAGAGGAGGTTTTTATTCTCGGAGGTGCTTCGCTGTATGAAGAAGCCATGACCTGTGCTGACCGTCTTTGTATCACGGAGATAGATGATGATACTGTAGAAGCAGATGTGTTTTTCCCGGAAATAGATAAAACCGCTTGGAAGGAAATTAGCAGAGAGACGCACTCGGTTGATGAAAAGCATCTTTATGCTTATGATTTTGTGGATTACATTCGGATATAATGCTCTGAAATATAAATGGCTCATGAGAAAGATAAAAGATTCAGTCTCATGAGCCATTTTAATGAGTTGGCTTACAAACCAGCTGATTAGCCTTCGTTTTCTTCCGTCAATCCTAAAATAGGCATCTGGCGCTTGATGGCTTCACGGAATGAGATGATTGTTTCCGAACGAGAGAGTCCCAGCGGCTGGAGCTTATCATGGATAATCTCCAACAAGTGATGGTTGTTTCGGGCATAAATTTTGATGAACATGTCATACTGACCGGTAGTGTAATGACATTCCACTACTTCCGGTATGTGTTTCAATGCATCGGTAACTGCAGCCGACTGTCCAGGGTCTTTCAGATAAAGACCGATATAGGCACAGGTTTCATATCCAATCTTTTCCGGGTCGATAATGAATTCTGACCCTTTTAATATGCCTAAATTCGTCAGCTTCTGGATTCGCTGATGAATGGCAGCTCCTGAAACATTACAAACACGTGCCACTTCCAAGAAAGGAATACGCGCATTGTCGGCAATTAATTGCAAAATCTGCTCGTCTAATTTGTCTAATTGATGATGTCCCATCTTTTCTAAATTAAATATTCATGCAAATTTAGTGTTTTTTTCGCTTTCAATCATTAACTTTGTCACGAATAAATTCTTAAAAACATGAAAAAGTTACTGATAGTCCTTACTTTTTGCTGTGGAATCCCCTTTTCTATGAACGGGCAGGATTTTAACGACTATTTTGTGGATAAAACATTGAGAGTTGATTACATTTTTACGGGAGATGCCGAACATCAGCATATTTATTTAGATGAATTATGTGCATTGCCCCAATGGGCAGGGCGTCGTCATCGTCTAAGTGAATTACCTTTAGGTGGAAACGGCGATGTTGAAATGACCGATAAGGAGACCGGTAAAGTGATTTATCGTACTTCTTTTTCGAGCTTATTTCAGGAATGGCTCGGTGAGAGTGAGGCTAAACAGGTAAAACGTGGGTTTGAGAATACATTCTTGTTGCCCTATCCTAAGCGTGCGGCTTTGGTTACAGTCCGCTTGAAAGATGCGTATCAGAAAGAAAGTGCTTCGTTGACTCATGAAGTCAATCCGTCGGATATTTTGATTCATCAGCGTGGGGAAACCCACATTACTCCTCACCGTTATTTGCTGCAGAGCGGATCAGATGAAGACTGCATTGATGTGGCGATTATGGCAGAGGGATATACGGAGACAGAAATGGAACTGTTTTATGAGGATGCCCAGAGGGCATGTGATGCGATTTTTGAACACGTCCCTTTCAAACAGTTTAAAAACCGCTTTAATATAGTAGCTGTGGCAAGCCCGTCGCACGATAGCGGAGTAAGCATTCCCCGTCAGAATGAATGGAAATCAACGGCTGTCAATTCTCATTTTGATACATTCTATTCCGACCGCTATTTAACCACCCGGAGCGTGAAGGCAGTTCATAACTGGCTGGCAGGTATTCCGTATGAACACATCATCATCTTGGCAAATACCGATACGTATGGGGGAGGAGGTATTTATAACTCATATACCTTGACCACTGCGCATCATTCCATGTTCCGGCCGGTTGTAGTACACGAGTTTGGACATAGCTTTGGAGGTCTGGCAGATGAATATGCTTATACCGAAGCTCCCAGTCCGCTGTATCCTTACTCCATAGAGCCGTGGGAACAGAACATTACGACGCTGGTTGATTTCGAGAGCAAGTGGAAAGACATGCTTCCTGAAGGTACTCCGGTACCTACTCCGGCTGAAACAGATGAGAGTAAATTATACAGTAAGGTCGGGGTATTCGAAGGTGCAGGCTATTCGCTGAAAGGCATTTACCGTCCTACCACAGAATGCCGTATGAAGATAAATGAGGCTCCCCGCTTTTGTCCGGTATGCGAGCGTGCCTTGGAGCGGATGATTCGCTTCTATACTGAATAAGAATTAAAACAATATTGACGTATAAACCTAAGTAAATTAAAAGATTTATGCTAAAACTAACGCCAATTAAAACAACCGATTCGGTTTACTCTTTTGTAGAACAATTACTTCACGATTCGTTTCCGCTGGCTGAGCGGAGAGACGATGAAGCTCAACGTGATAACACAGATCATAATCCGCGCTTTACTTGTTATTTCATTTCAGATGATGAACTTCCGGTGGGTCTGATTACAGCTTGGAATTTAGATGGATTTTATTATTTGGAGCATTTGGCGACTACTCCCTTGATACGTAACCGGGGATATGGTAAGCAGATTATCCAGCAGATTAAGGATTTGCTTCCCGGAGTGATTGTTCTGGAAGTGGAACATCCGGAAGATGAAATGAGCCGCCGCCGAATCGGCTTCTATCAACGTTGCGGTTTTCAGCTCTGTGAGAAAGAATACATCCAACCGCCTTACCGTGAGGGGGGAGAGGAAGTCCCTCTTTTTTTAATGTATAGCGGTACAGATAGTATTGATGATGCTTTTGATACTATTCGCCAGCGTATTTATAAAGAGGTGTATGGAGTATAAGCAGAAGTGTCTTTTACGGAATAAGACGTTGTCTATGGTATTAGATGACGTCTTTTTTGTAGAAGTTAGTTGAGTGCTTTTGTTCAATGAGTTTCTGGAAGAAACACAGTATCAGCAACGTACTACCTACGTGGTTTATGTGGGTAATATCCATGTTGGAACTTTGACCAGGGGAAGTGCATCTTATCAAATTGAAGTAGTTGACGGAAGATTTTTGAATCTTGAAGGATATAGATTAGACTTGTGTAATTTTATTGGTTATAACTTGAATAAGAATGCTTTATATTTCAGCTTCTGATTCGGGTTTGGTAAGTCGGTTTTGCAGGTATAGGGTAAGTGTCAATAAGCAAATCTCCTGAATCCTTGTTGCTCTGTTGGCGGAAGCCCGATTAACCACCGGTTAAGCTTGAATTATATAATCAGAGGGCGGAGGAAACCAGTTCGGTTCTTCCGCCCTCTTTGCTATTTAAAAAAAGTCTTTCGTTAAAAGAACATGGCGATCACCTGAATAAACAGAATCAGGAAAACCATGGCAATAGGATAAACAGTAGCGTAAGCCACACCGGGAATGTTACTGTCCGTCATCGAATCGGCAGCAGCCAGACCGGGTGTACTGGTCATACCTCCGGTGATGGTTCCCAAGAGGTCGAGCGTACTGATTTTGAAGACAAGCTTGCCTACGAAGGCGGCAATCAGCATCGGAACTAAAGTAATGGCAGCTCCTACAGCAAACAGCGTGAATCCGCTTTCCTGAAAGGTAGCCACGAGGTTTTTACCAGCTGAAGTTCCTACCTCTGCAAGAAACAGTAATAAACCTAACTGGCGCAACAGTTGGTTGGCAGGACCTGACATAGACCATAAGATGGGGCCGGTTTTTCCGATGGCACTCAAGAAAAGAGCCATCATCAGCACGCCTCCGGTCAGCCCGGGAGAGAACGACATGCCACCGCCGAATGAGATGTTCAGCTTACCGAACAATACTCCTAGTACAATACCCATAGCAATAGGGAAAAAGTCGGTGTCAGAAAGTTGCTTGGCGTCATTTCCAAGCAGGCGGGCTACCCCTTGTATTCCTTCTTTTTCGCCCACTACCATCAGTTTGTCACCAAACTTGAGTGCCAAATCGGGTGAAGGTGAAATATCAATACCACTTCGGCGGATACGTGTAACCGTACATCCAAAGTTGCGCTGTAAGTTCAAGTCGCCTATTTGTTTGTTAATCATTTCCTTGTTGGTGAGCAACAGCGATTCGATTGACTGGGTGTGCTCTAAAGGCAATTCGCCTTCTTCACGGCTTCCCAGCATGACGGCCAGATTATTCAGTGCTTCTTCGCTACCTACTGCCTGCACACAGTCGTTCGATAGGAGTTGGGTGTGAGCTGCAGGCATCATGATTTCATCATTACGTTTGATTCTCGAAATTACAGCTCCAGTCATTGCCCGTATGTTCAGCTGAGCCAAAGTCTGGTTGATAACCGAGGCATTGGTTACTCTAAAGAGGCATGTGTTTAATTCCGGGAAATTACTCCGACGTTCTTTTTCCAATTGTCGGGCTTCTTGTTCCAAGTCGATACGTAGAATTTTAGGAAGAAGCTTTACGAACAGGATGACTCCGATGACACCAAACGGATAGGCAATACCATAGGCTATCGAAGCAAGAGGCGACTGTGTACTGTCAATGGCCACAGCCAAACCGGGAGTACTGGTTAAAGAGCCTGCGATGAGTCCCACCAGACTCGGCGTGTCAATGCCAAATGCATATTTCATTCCGATGCCGGTTAGGCAGGCAGAGGCAATAATGAGCAGAGTGATTAAAATCAGTGTCTTTCCTTTGCTTCTGAATGAGTGGAAAAAGCCCGGACCGGCCTGAATACCGATGGTGAAGATAAACAATACCAAGCCGAAATTACCTAAAGCTTTGGGAATGGTAACCCCCCAATGTCCGAATGCCAATGCGATGAAAATTACGGCCGAAACATCGAGCGACAGACCCATTACTTTAATACGTCCCAGCATGAAGCCTAAAGCCACAATAAGGAAGATGGAAAAGTAAGAGGATTGAAGTAAATCTAATAACATAAATGTGATTTTAAAGGTTTAAGATTTGCGGCAAAGATACAAAAAATCTTGTAATAATCTTGTAAAGCCTATAGTTTAGTAGAGTGGAGGATGCTTCCGGTTTCGTATGGTTATTTCCGTTCCGGCGTATTACCTTCGGCTCATGGCTTCAGTACTCCGGCGGAAGTACTGTGGTACTCCGGCGAAAGTACCGCAGTACTCCGGTGAAAGTACTGCCGGGTTATGGTTTGTGCAGTCTTTGTCTGGGCGTATAGTTGCTTGAACGTGTCGTTTCGTTTATCTTTAGACCGATGGCTTTTTCCCATTGGTAAAGTTGCGTATCACTTCAATGAAATCTTTTCCGTATTTGTTTTGTTTATACTCTCCGATTCCACTTACTTCACCGAATGCCTGTATCGTAGTTGGTTTTTGGAGTGCGAGTAAGTGAAGAACCTTGTCTGATAATACAAGATAAGCCGGAATGGCTTGCTGATCGGCAAGACGCTTGCGCAGCGTGCGAAGTTCTTCAAATAGTAAGTCGTCTTCATTTTCAAAGACAGGATGCTGTAGCTGAACAGGAGTACTCGTTCCTTTGGAAGTTCCTTTCCTCGATTTCCGTGTGCTGAACTCTTCTCGCTTGATAACCACCAGCAAGGCCTGTTCATATCCATACAGTACTTTGTTTCCGGCTTCCGTCAGCTTCAGATGATTGTTTTCATTATATGCTATTTCAAAGTATCCCAGATTGAGCATCTGAAGTAAATAGTCCTGCCAGTCTTTAGCCGGAATGTCTCTTCCCACCCCATAGGTCTTCAGTTTGTCATATCCCCGCTCGATGATTTCCTGTGATACGGCTCCTCTCAGAATATCAATCAAGGTATGCATTCCTATCTGCTGATTGGTACGCATCAGTGCACTTAATGCTTTCTGTACGAGAATGGTACCGTTAAAACGTTCCGGCGGATTTTTGCATACATCACAATTTCCACAATCATGGTCCATTGCCTCACCGAAATAGTTGAGCAAAATGCGGCGCCGGCAAATATCCGCTTCTGCATATTGCTGCATGCGGTTTAGCTTTTCCATATTAATTTCCTGCTGATTGCTTTCTGTAGCGAATTTGGAAAGCAATACAATGTCACCATACGAATAAAACAATAAGGTATCGCCCGGCAGTCCGTCTCGTCCTGCCCGTCCGATTTCCTGATAAAAACTTTCAATGCTTTTCGGCAGATTATAGTGGATAACCCACCGTACGTTTGATTTGTCGATACCCATCCCGAAGGCAATGGTTGCACATACTATCTGTACACGGTCATTGATGAAATCCTCTTGGGCGGCATCTCTATCAGCATTGCTTAGTCCGGCATGATAGACCGCCACTTTCAATCCTTCGTTTTCAAGTAAGCTCGCCACCTTCTCGGTTCCGTTTCGGCTCATGCAGTAAATAATCCCGCTTTCACCTGGGTGACGTTCGATGAAACTTAAGATAGTGCGTATCTTCTCTTTTTGCTGATAGCCCCGTTTTACCTCCAAGCTCAGGTTCGGTCGGTCGAAAGAGGAAATAAATGTTTCAGGATTACGCATGGTCAGCTGGCGGATGATGTCTTGCCGGGTAATTTTGTCGGCTGTGGCGGTAAGAGCCACTATGGGAACTGCCGGAAACTGAGTGCGCAACGCTTTCAGTTGTGTATATTCCGGACGAAAGTCGTGCCCCCACTGAGATATGCAATGCGCTTCATCGATGGCAAACAGTGAAATCTTGATGTCGCGCAGCAAACCGTTTAGTTCAGACAAGACTTTCTCGGGCGAGATATAAAGCAGTTTGACACGTCCTTGTATACATTCAAAACGCAAATTGATGTTTTCTGTTTCATCGTTGCTGCTGTTCAGGGCACGGGCGATGATTCCGTTGGCCTGCAAAGCCTTTACCTGATCTTTCATCAGCGAAATAAGAGGAGATACAACAATGGCCGTACCTTCCATTAGCAGAGCCGGAAGCTGGTAGCAAATTGACTTTCCTCCACCGGTTGGCATGAGTACTAATGTATCTTTTTTTTCAAGTATGCGCTTGATTATTTGTTCTTGTAGCGGACGGAATTGAGTATATCCAAAATAGGCTTTTAATGTTTTCAGCATCATGTTTGTTGTTCTTTGGAAGAAAATGCAAAGATACGGATTTTTTAAAATTGTGGAAGAATGATGTCCGTATCTATTGTAAATTAAAAAAGTTTTGCGCACATTTGTAAAACATAAATATTAACGTTAAAACTTCAATCTAAAACTGATACGTATGAGAGCTACAGATGAACAGGCTTTTTCTGAAGAACAGCAGTCGAAGGAAAAACAGAATATAAAAAAGTATAATATCCGTGAGCGTAAAATTGTCAATGCTGCTTACCGTGAAATGATTCGTGCTGAGCTGGCAGACAAACTGTATGATGAAATATTGCGAATTATCGTTGCACAGAAGAAGTATAAAGACCCTCATTATAGCGCAAAAGATTTGGCTAAAGAATTAAAGACCAATACGCGTTACTTGTCGGGTGTGATTAATTCACGCTTCGGAATGAATTATACATGCCTGATAAATGAATACCGCATCCGCGAGGCGAAGCATCTGCTGGTAGATAAGCGTTATACGGACAAGACAATAGAGGAAATCAGTGCGATGGTAGGCTTTGCCAATCGCCAGTCGTTTTACGCGGCTTTTTATAAACATGTAGGTGGTACTCCGCGTGAATACCGCTTGAATAATACATCTCAAAAATAAAATGATACAAGAAGTACAGGAAAAAGAGCTGTTCAGCTATACGGTAGAGCAGTTTGCCGATTTACAGGTGCTGCGTTACCGGGTGTCTGGCTTTGAAACGTTGAACTTACAACAAAAACAACTGATTTATTATCTTTCGCAGGCTGCCCTTGAAGGTAGAGATATCTTGTTTGATCAAAACGGAAAATATAACTTGCAGATACGGCGTTTGCTAGAGGCTGTTTATATCCATTATAAGGGTGACCGGACAACAGATGATTTCCGGGCATTGGAGGTCTATTTGAAGCGGGTTTGGTTCTCAAATGGGATTCATCATCATTATGCATGTGATAAATTTATACCGGAATTTTCTTCATCTTATTTGAAGACCGTTATAGAAACACTTCCGGCGGAAGTCTTGCCTTTAGGCGAGCATGAGAGTGTAGAGTCAATGTGTCATCAGCTTTTTCCTGTATTGTTCGATGCTGAAGTGATGCCGAAGCGGGTGAATCAGACCGATGGAGAAGATTTGATTTCAACTTCGGCAGCCAATTATTATGAGGGTGTTACCCAGAAGGAAGCAGAAGAGTTTTATGCTTCTCAAAAAACGGCAGGTGAAACAGAACCGGTAATGTATGGCATGAATTCGCGTTTGGTAAAAACCGACGGAGTTATTCGTGAGCAGGTTTGGAAAATAGGTGGAATGTATAGTCCGGCTCTTGAAAAAATCGTAGGCTGGCTGGAGAAGGCAGAGGCAGTGGCAGAGAATGAGGAACAGCGTCGTGTGATACAGTTGTTGATAGAGTTCTATTATACCGGTGACTTGAAAGTTTTTGATGCCTATTCTATTGCTTGGTTAAAGGATACCTCTTCGCGCATTGATTTTGTCAATGGGTTTATAGAGAGTTACGGTGATCCGCTTGGAATGAAAGCCAGCTGGGAGTCGATTGTTAATTTTAAGGATTTGGAAGCTACGCATCGTACTGAGACCATCAGTAATAATGCGCAGTGGTTTGAAGATCATTCACCGGTGGCACCTCAGTTTAAGAAAGAACAGGTAAAGGGAGTTTCTGCCAAGGTAATTACTGCAGCCATTCTTGCCGGTGACTTATATCCAAGTTCGGCTATCGGAATCAACTTGCCTAACTCAAACTGGATTCGCAGTGTGCATGGCTCCAAATCGGTAACGATTGGAAACTTGACGGATGCTTATAGTCGGGCAGCCCGTGGAAACGGATTCCGTGAGGAGTTTGTTTATAGTGAGGTTGAGAAAAACTTGTTGGATAAGTATGCCGATATTACAGATGACTTGCATACAGATTTACATGAGTGCTTGGGGCATGGGTCTGGTAAATTGCTTCCGGGAGTTGATCCGGATGCTTTGAAGGCTTATGGCTCAACCATTGAAGAAGCCCGTGCAGACTTGTTCGGACTTTATTATCTGCCCGATTCTAAGTTAGTGGAATTAGGACTGACACCCGACGGAGAAGCTTATAAGGCGGCTTATTATTCGTATATGATGAACGGGCTGATGACTCAGCTGGTTCGTATAGAACCGGGATGTGTGGTGGAAGAAGCTCATATGCGTAACCGGCAGTTGATAGCACGCTGGGCATTGGAAAAAGGGCAGACCGATCATGTTGTTGAATGGGTAAAGCGAGAAGGAAAAACCTATGTACGTATTAATGATTATGTAAGCTTACGTAACTTGTTTGGACGGTTATTGGCAGAGATTCAGCGTATAAAGAGTGAAGGCGACTATGAGACTGCACGTCAGCTGGTAGAACGTTATGCAGTGAATGTAGATTCAGCCCTTCATGAAGAAGTGCTGAATCGTTATCGGGCTTTGCATTTAGCTCCTTATAAAGGATTCCTAAACCCGGTTTATACACCGGTAATGGATAAAGAGGGAAATATAGTAGATGTGAATATAAGTTATACTGAAGGTTATGCAGAACAGATGCTTCGTTATAGCCGTGAGTATTCAAATTTATAATAAGTAGTATGGCAGACGTACATGAAACAATAAAAGATATAAAGTCTAAATTCCGTCTTTTTATGAACGGAGTTATTTCGCAGAGTATGCGCGACAAAGGGATGGATTATAAATTAAACTTTGGCATAGAATACCCGCGTATCCGAGAAATTGCAGCAGATTATGAGCCCAGTCATGAGTTGGCACAAGCTCTTTGGAAAGAAAATATCCGGGAATGTAAAATAATGGCAGGCTTGCTTCAGCCTGTGAAGCCGTTTTGCCGCGAAATAGCGGAAATATGGATAGAAGACATGCGTTATCCGGAATTGGCAGAATATACGGTTATGAATCTGTTTCAGCGGTTGCCTTATGCCTCAGAGGTAGTTTTCCCCTGGATGGCCGATGAACGGGAGTATTTCCAGATTTGCGGCTTTTTGCTGATGGCTCGCTTGCTGTTAAAGGGAATGCAGCTAAATGAACGTGCCGAATCAGAATTTCTTGATCAGGCATTTACCGCCCTTGAAAGTGAATATCCACAGGTGCAGAAGGCTGCTTCTTTATCCTTGCGCAAGTTTGGACTTCAGTCACGGAATAATTTTAAGAAGATAAGTAAACAGCTGACAGTTTTAACTCATTCGCCTAAGTCAGAAGTATCGGCTTTGGCAGAAGAAATAAAAAATGAGTTAGAATATTGTCTGTAGTCTTTCTAAATTACGCAAAAAGAACTACCTTTGAAGCCTGAACAGATAATGGAGATGGAAGAAAATATAAAAGATACGGTGAAGCAGATACTGACAGAGTACTTGCAGAAGAACGGACATCGGAAAACTCCTGAACGTTATGCTATACTGGATACGATTTATTCGATAAAGGGACATTTCGATATTGACACATTGTATAGTTATATGGCTGAAAAGGAGAAATTTCGTGTCAGCCGGGCTACGTTATATAATACCATTGTCTTGTTGATTGATGCCGGACTGGTAATTAAGCATCAGTTTGGAAATACTTCCCAATACGAACGCTCGTATAATAATGAAACCCACCATCATATGATTTGCACTTGTTGCGGAAAGGTGTCTGAGTTTGAAGACGAGCACCTTAAGCAAGCTGTTGCGCAGACAAAAATCAAAGGGTTTTATGCTTCACATTATTCATTATATATTTATGGGTTGTGTAGCAAGTGTATGGGACTGAAACGAAAGAAAAGTAAATAAGAATATAAAACAAAGAAATCATGAAAGTAGATGTTTTATTAGGTTTGCAGTGGGGCGATGAAGGCAAAGGAAAAGTTGTCGATGTGTTAACTCCGCGTTATGATGTAGTGGCTCGCTTTCAGGGAGGTCCGAATGCCGGTCATACCCTAGAGTTTGAAGGCCAGAAATACGTACTCCGTTCTATTCCTTCTGGAATTTTTCAGGGAGATAAGGTAAACATTATCGGAAACGGTGTTGTACTTGACCCGTCTCTTTTCAAGGCTGAGGCTGAAGCGCTGGAAGCAAGTGGTCATCCGCTGAAAGAACGCCTGCACATTTCAAAGAAAGCGCATCTGATTTTGCCTACTCACCGTATTCTGGATGCTGCTTACGAAGCTGCAAAAGGGGATGCAAAGGTGGGAACGACCGGAAAAGGAATCGGTCCTACATATACAGATAAAGTAAGTAGAACTGGTTTGCGTGTTGGCGATATTCTTCATAACTTTGAAGCTAAATATGCAGCTGCAAAAGCGCGTCATGAGCAGATTCTGAAAAGCCTGAATTATGAATACGATATTACCGAGTTGGAAAAACAATGGCTGGAAGGTATTGAGTATTTGCGTCAGTTCCATTTGGTTGACAGTGAGCATGAAATCAATAATCTCTTGAAAGAAGGAAAAAGCGTATTGTGCGAAGGTGCTCAAGGTACGATGTTGGATGTGGACTTCGGTTCTTATCCATTTGTAACTTCTTCAAATACCATTTGTGCCGGTGCATGTACAGGCTTAGGCTTGGGACCTAACAAAATAGGCGAAGTATATGGTATCATGAAAGCTTACTGTACACGTGTGGGTGCAGGTCCTTTCCCTACTGAACTGTTTGATGAGACAGGTAAGACTATCCGCGATTTAGGACATGAATATGGTGCGGTAACCGGACGCGAACGCCGTTGCGGTTGGGTTGACCTGGTGGCTTTGCGTTATTCTATCATGGTTAACGGAGTTACTCAGCTTATCTTGATGAAGAGCGATGTGCTCGATGCTTTTGAAACAATCAAGGCTTGTGTAGCTTATAAAGTAAATGGTGAAGAAATTGATTACTTCCCTTATGATATTACTGAAGGTATCGAACCGGTTTACGTGGAAATGCCAGGATGGAAAACAGATATGACTGGTATGACAAGCGAAGATGAATTCCCCGAAGAATTTAATGCATATATTTCATTCTTGGAAGAACAGCTTGAAACTCCAATCAAGATTGTTTCTGTAGGTCCTGACCGCGCACAGACAATTGAACGTTATACTGAATAATCAGAACAACTGTTATATAATAAAAAAAGGTGTCAGTAATGACACCTTTTTTTATGGGTATTTATTTTATTTCCGTGTAAGGTATTTTATCCATGTCATTGTGATCAAGATTTTCTCCTGCCATTCCCCAGATAAACATATAGTTGCTTGTTCCGGCAGCAGCATGGATAGACCATTCGGGCGACATGATAGCCTGTTCGTTGCCCAGCCATACCAGACGTTCTTCTTGCAGTTTAATACAACTGTTTGCACAGCCTTCTACTAAATATGGACTGTCATATGAACAATTTTCAAATTCTATTTTCAATTTATAATCTTGGTGCATAATTATACTAGTTTTCAATTTATTGCATTTTGTTATCTACTTTGAGTTCTCCATATGAAACCAAGGTAGAAATCAGAGATATCATTGCATTAAATATTATTCTTCATCTTTATCACAAATGTCAGATCTAAATTCAAAAATTAGTTCAAAGGAGGGAATATTACATTCTTCAAATAAACCATGCAGAATATTTATCTTTGTCTGTGTGTTATTATCTGTCCATAAGTACATATTGGGGCCAAGCTCTCTTCTCCATGATTCAGGGGTTGTTGAAAATCCAGATTTTTCATTTGCGCATAACCACTCAATAGTAGAGCGTCTTTTTAATAAAATGTGATTACATACTTGAATTAACATATCTTTCCAAGTGTTTACCGTGTATCGAACTCCATATAGTATATATGCTTGCAGTTTTTTACCAGTAAATTCAAAATCATCATCTTCTAATGATGCAGATTCTGCCTCTTGCTTAGTAGGCTTGAATGTGGTTGACGGCATCGGCCATAATTTCATAAAAACCCCCAATAGTTCCTTTTTTCTTTCTTTCAGTTCATCCTCTGTCCATTTATCACAAGATTTGACATAATTGTTTAATCTGAAAGCACTTTCTTTAAACCCTTTCTCCATATCTCTCTTTTCAAGGAATGTAAGGTTACTGTATTGTGAGTTATAGGCTGTTAGTGTAAGGTTAGCCATAGTGTGAAGATATGTCTGGTGTATGCGTTCCCATTCTGGGCCTAAATCTTTTTTCCATTGATCCGAAAGCGTCTGAGGCATTATGTGCTCAATGGAAATTTTCTTCTCTGAAAGTCCTTTTACAACATCATGACGTTCGTTATTATCCCTGTTTTCCAAACGTTCCAATATGAACATTCGTGCATTTGCCGGAATCTTGTACACTTGACGTGTGGCAAAGTCCGTTTTAACATCCTCGTCACTGGGGAAAATAGACGAACGCCCCTTTTTGAGTAGGATATATGTCAAGACGTCAATATAAGCAGGTTTGTTATCACTTACCACTTTATATTTTTGGTTTAATACGTCTCTATGTAAAGTGGCAAAAACTTTGTTTAAGGCATTTGACGGAAGGTTACATATTATGCGGCGTGCCCAATAGGATTCAATTACATCTATGACCTTGCAAATTTCACTTTCAGGCAAATCGTTTTTTGAAGCATAATTAAAAAAAGCCATAAAGAAAGGATATGCAATTGTTGAATCAAGTGTTCGTAATTGACTTAGCTTTTGATTCAATTTATCGGTTCCGGCTTTTGCATTAGCTATTTGACTATATATTTTGGCATAATGGTGCATATCCTCAAGCAAATCAGCCCTTGCCATATTGTTCCCTTCAGCATACTCCTTGAATATAAAGTAAATTTTATCTATGCGACCTATTTTACCTTGCTTCATAGTGAGATAATCGCGCACAAATGAAGAAGGATCGTACTTTGTAAATACTTCTATAGGATTCCAAAAACGGTTATAGAGATTATCTTGTTCTGTTGGAGATAGAGACATTAATAAGTAATTACGTATCTTATCAGCTTCACTTAGATCAAGTCCTGTTGAGTTGAGACTTTCAAAAATCAATTGAGGATCGTCATCTGCATCTAGACGAATATTTATGACTTCCAATTTCTTAATTGTTTCAAATAACTCGTCAATTGTAAGTCCGGAACGTATGACCCTATCATAGAAAAAGTCATAATTTCGCGTAACATTAGATTCTTTAATATATTGTTCTCTTGATTTATATAGCAAAGCATCGAATGCTTCCATATCCTTTTTGATTGGTTTGAGTTTTACCTTGCGTTCGTCTTCTTGATACTCATCCACAAGGTATCGCTTGAATATTTTTTCAACCAATTTGGAATCTGTTGCCTCTATCAATCCTTCTTTTTTTACATTGACTATAGCAATCAGCAACAACGAAACGGTGGTAATACGTTGTTGCCCATCAATGATATACCTGTCTTCGGTGCCAGGTTGAATACTTGATACAATGCTTCCAAAAAAATGGCTTTTTCTGTTACTCTCGTGTAGATTTAGCAAATCATTAAATAGTTGTTCGCAGTTTTCTTCCTTCCAATCATAATTTCTTTGATATAGAGGTATTATGAATCTTTTATCTGAGCCATCAAAGAATTTGATTAATGGTTGAGCATCACCTTTCATAACAAGTTATTTATGTTGTTTATAACTATTCGTTGTAATATCAAAAAACAGATTTAATGTAGTTTATCAATTCCATATTGTTGCAATTGGGAATTTCTAAACTTTTTCCTCCTTTAAATCCATGTTGCAATAAATCAGGTTCTGTCAATCGAGAACGATTTGATTCTGCAAGTAATTCCAATTTATAAGTTTTATCATCAGGAGCCTTTTCTATCCAAAACTCTTTATCCTCACGTTTGCTGTTCTCTGCTGTTACAATCATTTTGAAACGGACATAACGTTCATCGGACATAAACAGATATACTATATCGCCTATGGCGAAACGAGCTCTCCCCATTCTCCAAGAAATAAACCCTAAGGTATTTATAGCATCAGCATGCCTACATCTTTTCTTATTGGCGAAAGCAATCCAGGTACGGTTACACTTATTCATAGTCTTATTATTTTGCGAAGTACTCAGTCTTCAACCAATAGGCATAAATCGGGTCCTGAAACGAGATTTCACCAGCCTTATTATCCAATATATCATTCTTGATAAGGGCAGCCTTTGAACGGGATATTGAGGTTGTTGAAGAGATTTGATAGCGATACATCACTTCAGTCGAACTAATAGCCTTTTCTCCAGCTATAAGAGCCTTGAGGTAGTTCAGTTGCTGTGTGGTCAGTGTTTCGGTAATTGTTACAAACAAAAGACTTAACTGTTCCACTAATGTTGTGTGTGCCTCACGCACGATCTCAACGGTACATACATCTTTTGTTCTGAGCCATGATAGTTGTGCCAACTGCTGTGCATAATATGGATGGTTATCTACGAGCTTTGCAATCAAATGGCTTGCTTCATCGTCTATATTTTTGCCGGTATCAGCGAAACGACTCTTGAAAAATTCTACAAGGCAAGACGCCTCAATCTTATTAAGAAACATCAGGTTGCCGAACTTGTAGAATGGTTTGGATGAGTCGGTAAACACTTCCATCATCATGTGGCGCTTGCTGCCATAAAGGCAATAGGCTACATTTTGGTGCAGCTGCCAATGTGAACGCAACTTCTTCTGGAAATAGTCTGGGTCAGTAAATTCCGCGATATTTTGGAACTCATCTACGCAAATCACAATCTTCATCCCTTTCTTCCTGGCAATCTTTTCGGCAAGATCGAGCACTTCATCGGGGTTGCGTTTTACCTCCTCCCAATCAAAGTCGATTGAGACCTCATTGGTGGGGTCTGTACCGATTGAAATCTTGGGAACAAGATGCGAAAAGAAACTTTTCGCACTCTCGATTGCCTCCTCCCATTTTGTAGAAGTGGCGGCAATGACCTTTTGGGCGAGAAGTGAATAGAAATGCTCCTCGCTACGTATATTGAAAAGGTCGATATGACAGACTCGGAGGTTACTGTCCTGCGCCATTGATAACTTTGCTGCCTTATTTACAAGCGAACTTTTACCCCAACGGCGAGGAGAGATAATAATCGTGTTGATTAACGACATAAAATTCTGAACCAGGTCGGCTGTTTCTTTCTCGCGGTCAGTAAAATTCTTCTCGGTAGCAATCTTTCCAAATATAAACGGAGTTTCCATAACGCTCTACTTTGATTTACGTCACAAATATAATACATAAAATGTAGCTACAAAAACTGTTACAGCAAAAATTGTACATACAATTATTGTAGTATTCTGCTGATTGGTGTTGTCTATACATAAATATCAGGATAAAAGTCATACAATCAGAATGAGTTTCGCTTTCTTTATTAGAAACAATATATTGTTTGTTACAGGTAATGTACGAACTCTACGAATAATATAATAGTATTTAATGTTTCAACGACCAATGCTGTAGTTAGGCAGATTGAAGCAAGAGTAAATTCGAAAATTAATTTCTATAACAAAAGTACAATGGGTACCAAGTTGCCAAAAAAATGGCGCAGAAATGCAAATTGTGGCTGAGCAAATCAGACTAGTACGATTGCGTAGGAACCTTAGTGTCGCACAGATTGTCGAACGTGCCAGTTGTTCGCCTCCTTACGGTTTTACGTATCGAGAAAGGGACGCCGACAGTAGCAATAGGCATTTATCTTAGGGTGCTTTATGCGCTTCAGCTGGATGACGATCTTCTTCTGCTTGCAAAAGAAGATGCAATGGGAAAGGCCTTGCAGGATTTGAGTCTCAAGAAACGGGAAAGAGCATCCCCAAAAGAATAAGGTATAAAAAATAGGCAGAAAAGGTAGGAATTTGGTCAAAAGGGATATACGGCTTGTTGTGTTGACAAAATACCGGTTTGATGTGAGTGTAAAGATTATACAGTTTAGAACACATACAGGTGTTCGTTTTTCAGCTACCCGATCTATTCATAAAGGGAATTGTAATCGAAGGGGGGAGTTGCTGATTTTATTGGAATAGCATCAAACTGACGCTGGTATTGTTGACCATTTTATTTTTTTTGCTTGCTGAAACGCAAATTATATTCGATTAAAATTGTAACTTTGCCGACACTTTGTAAAGAGAATACGTTGCATGATATCAATTGAAGGACTGAAGGTTGAATTTGGAGCTACACCTCTTTTTGAGGATGTATCGTTTGTTATAAATAAGAAAGACCGCATTGCGCTGGTGGGGAAAAATGGTGCTGGAAAATCAACTATGTTGAAAATTCTTGCCGGATTACAGTCGCCGACTGAAGGATTCGTTGCTGTTCAGCGCGGAGTAACTATAGGCTATTTGCCTCAGGTGATGATACTCAGTGATGAGCGTACCGTAATGGCTGAAGCTGAGATGGCATTCGAACATATTTTTGAATTGCAAGACCGCCTGGCAAAGATGAATCAGGAACTTGCTGACCGGACTGATTATGATTCAGATGAATACCATGCCTTGATTGAGCGCTTTACTCATGATAATGAACGCTACTTGATGATGGGTGGAACCAATTATAAGGCTGAAATCGAACGAACCTTGACCGGGCTGGGCTTCAGCAGAAGTGATTTTGACCGTCCTACTTCAGGGTTTAGCGGAGGCTGGCGTATGCGTATTGAGCTGGCAAAACTATTGTTGCGACGTCCGGATGTGCTGTTGCTTGATGAGCCAACCAATCATTTGGACATTGAAAGTATCCAGTGGCTGGAAAACTTTCTGAAAGTAAGTTCCGGAGCAGTGGTACTGGTAAGCCATGACCGTGCTTTTATTAATAATGTAACGAATCGTACGATTGAAATATCCTGTGGACGTATTTATGATTACAAAGTAGCTTATGATGACTTTGTTGTTCTTCGAAAAGAACGTCGGGAGCAGCAACTGCGTGCCTATGAGAATCAGCAGAAGGAAATAAAAGATACCGAAGACTTTATTGAACGCTTCCGATATAAGGCTACGAAAGCTGTGCAGGTACAGAGCCGTATCAAACAGTTGGAAAAAATAGTTCCAATTGTAATTGATGAGGAAGATAACTCTACTTTGCGCTTGAAATTTCCGCCTGCCCTTCGTTCGGGAAACTATCCGGTTATATGTGAGAACGTGAAGAAAGCTTATGGCAGCCATGTGGTTTTCCACGATGTAACACTGACCATCAACCGAGGTGAGAAGGTGGCTTTTGTGGGAAAGAACGGAGAAGGTAAGTCTACTTTGGTAAAATGTATCATGGATGAAATTCCTTATGAAGGAAAGCTGACCATCGGTCATAATGTGCAGATTGGTTATTTTGCTCAAAATCAGGCACAGCTTTTGGATGAAAATCAAACTGTTTTTGATACCATCGACCGGGTGGCACAAGGGGATATACGATTGAAGATACGTGATATCTTGGGAGCCTTTATGTTTGGAGGAGAAGCTTCCGATAAAAAGGTAAAGGTGTTGTCGGGAGGCGAGCGGAGCCGTTTGGCGATGATTAAACTTTTGCTGGAACCAGTGAACTTTCTGATTCTTGATGAGCCGACCAATCACTTGGATATGCGCTCAAAAGATGTGCTGAAAGAGGCCATTCGTGATTTCGACGGTACCGTAATTGTGGTATCTCATGACCGGGAGTTCTTGGATGGATTGGTTACCAAGGTATATGAATTTGGCGGAGGTGTGGTAAAAGAACATCTGGGAGGTATTTATGATTTCTTGCAGAAAAAGAAAATGGAAAGTTTGAATGAATTGCAGCTTTCTCAGTCGCCAGCTTCTGCTTCAGAAAAAAAAGATACTCCCTCAGAAGCCAGTGAGAATAAGCTTTCTTATGAAGCTCAAAAAGAGTTGAGCAAAAAAATACGTAAGTTGGAAAAGCAGGTAGCCGAATGCGAAGCAACCATTGAAAAACTGGAAGCACAGATTGCAGGAGTAGAAGAGCGAATGGCTACTCCGGAAGGAGCTTCTGATATGAGTTTATATGCAGAACATCAGCAACTGAAAAAACAGCTGTCGGAAGCCGAAGATGCATGGGAAAGCGTTTCGCTGGAACTGGAAGCCATGACTTCCTGATTTTAGCATAGAGAGGAGTGCCCTGTAGCAAGATACAGAACAATGCAACTTCATAGCCGAGAGGTTAAAAGAAGGAGGCTTATGTGCTTCAACTTGAAAACACGAGCATAATCCTTGTCGAATCGGTAACAGTTAAATAGTCTGCGAGCTTAAAAAACTCAAGACTAAATAAGTCAAAAAAACAGAAACTCAAAACTAAATAACTTGAAAACTCAAGGACTTAAAAACTTAAAACATAGAATCAAATGAAGAAAAAAAACTATTTGGTTTTTGCCGCAATGACATTCGCTGCATTGACCGCTTGTACCAGTCAGAAGGGAGCAAAAGAAACTTCCGGCATTGACCTTGCCAATATGGATACAACTGTTTCGGCAGGTCAGGACTTTTTCCGTTATGCTTGTGGAGGATGGAACGACGCACATCCGTTGACTGCCGAATACTCTCGCTTCGGCACCTTTGAACTGTTATATGAAAACAGCCAGAAGCAATTACGCGAACTGATTGAGGGATTGGCTGCCAAGCAAAGCGAAGCAGGTACACCGGGACAGAAAATCGGTGATTTGTATAACCTTGCCATGGACAGTGTGACATTAAACAAACAAGGCGTTGAACCGATAAAGCCTACTTTAGATAGAATTGCAGCCTTGAAAGATAAAAGTCAGATTATCCCGACTGTTACCGAACTGCTCTACAATGGAATCGGCACTTACTTTTCCAGCTATGTGTATGCCGATCCGAAAAACAGTTCACTGAATATCTTCCAGATGCGACAAGGAGGTATCAACTTAGGAGAGCGTGAATATTACCTTGACAATGACAGTGTAACTGCTAATATCCGGGAACAGTATAAACTTTATATATCCAAACTCTTTGTTCTTGCCGGATATACTGAGGCTGAAGCAGCTCAGAAAACAGCTGATGTGATGAAGATTGAAACAGCTATTGCAAAAGCGTCTTTCTCGGCTGTGCAGCTCCGCAATCCGGAAGCAAATTACCATAAAATGTCGTACGACGAATTAAAGAAAACAATTTCTGGAATCGATTGGGATGCTTATTTGAAAGGCTTGAATATTGAAGCTCCTGCTGAGCTGAATGTAGAACAGATTGAGCCGATTAAAGAAGTGGCTAATCTGATTCAGACTTTGCCGCTTTCTGCTCATATCGCTTATATGCAATATAATGTGATTGATGCGGCAGCTTCTTATTTGAGCGACGACTTTGTAGCTGCACGCTTTGACTTCTACGGCAAGGTGCTGTCTGGTCGTGGTGAAAACAAACCTCGCTGGAAGCGTGCCGTTGGCAGCGTAGATGGTATGCTGGGTGAACTGGTGGGTCAGATGTATGTGGAAAAATATTTCCCGGCAGCTGCCAAAGAACGTATGGTGAAACTGGTGAAGAACTTGCAGGTTGCACTGGGTGAACGCATTGATGTACAAGAATGGATGAGCGACAGTACTAAAGTTGTAGCTCACGAAAAGCTGGATGCTTTCCATGTAAAGGTGGGTTATCCGGACAAATGGAAAGATTACTCAGACCTTCATGTAGAAAAAGATTCTTATTGGGCTAATGTTTGCAGAGTGGCAGCATGGAACTTGAAAGATATGTACAGCCGCCTGGGTAAACCGGTCGACTCAGAAGAATGGCTGATGACACCGCAGACTGTAAACGCTTATTATAATCCTTCAACCAATGAAATCTGCTTCCCGGCAGCTATTCTGCAGCCTCCTTTCTTTAATATGGAAGCCGATGATGCAGCTAACTATGGAGCAATCGGTGTGGTTATTGGTCATGAAATGACTCATGGATTCGATGATCAGGGACGTCAGTTTGACAAAAATGGAAACCTGAAAGACTGGTGGGCTGCAGGCGATGCCGACCGCTTTAAGGCGCGTGCGCAGGTGATGGTAGATTTCTTCAATAAAATAGAAGTGCTTCCGGGCTTGTTTGCGAATGGAGAACTGACTTTGGGTGAAAATCTTGCCGACCACGGAGGTTTGAAAGTAGCTTTCCTTGCTTTCCAGAATGCAACGAAAGATGCTCCGCTGGGAGTGGTAGATGGATTTACTCCTGAACAGCGTTTCTTCCTTGCTTATGCTACTTTGTGGGCTGGAAATATCCGTGATGAGCAAATTCGTCTTTATACCAAATCAGACCCTCATTCATTGGGAAGATGGCGTGTAAACGGAGCTTTGCCTCACATTCAGGCTTGGTATGATGCATTTGGCATTACACCCGATGATTCAATGTATATTGCACCAGAGAAACGGGTCAACGTGTGGTAAGGTGTATGAAATAGAATCCTGCTTCACGGTCGGATAAACGTAAATCCGTGCCTGTAGAAACTTGTCTGTCGCACTGTGATTTCTGTAAATCGCAGTGCGACCTGTATAAACCACGATGTGAATTGTACAAACCACAGTGTGACCTGTACAAATCACATCGTGGTTTTGAGTTTCTGTCAGCTCAATTTTTAGTAAAACCTCAGTATAAGTCTGGGTTTATGTAGCGAGGTCCTTTCTTTTCATTAATCTCTTTGCATAAACTAAGTTTTTTCTATTATTTGCTCTGTATAAGCTTGTATTCTTAATGTGCAGAGTAAAGATTAACGATAAAAACAGTAAAAATATATAAATAAGTTCGTATCTTTGTTGCCGAATTTATAATAAGAAAAGGTATGAGTTATAATTTACTGAAAGGAAAAAGAGGTATCATCTTCGGTGCTTTGAATGAACAGTCTATTGCTTGGAAAGTAGCAGAAAAGGCTGTTGAAGAAGGTGCTGTCATTACTTTGTCGAATACTCCTGTTGCAGTGCGTATGGGTGAAGTTTCAGCATTGGCTGAAAAACTGAACTGTGAAGTAATTCCGGCAGACGCAACGAATGTTGAAGACTTGGAAAATGTATTCAAACGTTCAATGGAAGTATTGGGAGGTAAGATAGACTTCGTTTTACATTCAATCGGTATGTCGCCTAACGTTCGTAAAAAACGCACCTACGATGACCTTGATTATGATATGCTGAATAAAACACTGGATATTTCGGCAGTATCATTCCACAAGATGATTCAGGCTGCTAAAAAGTTGGATGCCATCAATGAATACGGTTCTATCTTGGCATTGAGCTACGTGGCTGCACAGCGTACATTCTATGGTTATAACGATATGGCAGATGCCAAGGCTCTGTTGGAATCAATTGCCCGCAGCTTCGGTTACATTTACGGTCGTGAGCATCATGTACGTATCAATACCATTTCACAGTCACCTACAATGACTACAGCTGGATCGGGCGTGAAAGGTATGGATAAATTATTCGACTTTGCCAACCGTATGTCTCCGTTGGGCAATGCTTCGGCTGATGAATGTGCAGATTACTGTATTGTGATGTTCTCCGATCTTACCCGTAAAGTTACTATGCAGAACTTGTTCCACGACGGTGGTTTCTCAAGCGTAGGTATGAGTCTCCGTGCGATGGCTACTTATGAAAAAGGATTAGACGAATATAAAGACGAAAACGGTCATATTATCTACGGATAATATAAATTTTCCGTATGCAGCGGTTTATATTCATTATAATAAGTTTGATCGTCTTTTCTGCCTGTCTTCATGATGGGCAGAAAGACGGTTTTTCTGTTTATAAAGGTGTAAAAGTACTCCGTTATGACCGCTTGCAATATGAATCGGTGGCTTTAAACAGTGTGTTGGCACTTCAGAAAATGACAACAGAAAGTCCGCGTGCTACCAAGCTTCTGATAGAGGATGTACTGGCGCTTGGTTCGGTAAGTGAACCGAATATCTACGAGCGTTTATGTGCGTATTATACCGACTCGATTCTGTTGAAAATCATGGAAGATGCGGAAGTCATGTTTAAAGATATGACACCGATAGAAAAAGAACTTTCCGATGGATTGGGCGTGTTAAAGGAAGAAATTCCCTCTCTGGTGATTCCCTGTATTTATTCTCAGTTTTCAGCCTTGAATCAATCGGCTGTGGTGGGAGACAGTCTGTTGGCTTTCAGCCTGGATAAGTATATGGGAGCCGATTATCCCATTTACAAGCGCTATTACTATGACTACCAGCGTCGCTATATGACTCCGGAGCGTATTGTACCAGACTGCCTTACTTTTTATCTGTGTGCGCAGTATCCCTTTTTATGGGAAGAAGGACATCGTACTTTATTTGATATTATGCTCTATCGGGGTAAGATGGCATGGGCAGTAGAATACATTTTAAAGGGGGATGTTTCTGGACGTAAATCATTGGGATATACGAAAGAAGAAATACGCTGGTGCAAGAAGAATGAAGCGCAGATGTGGGGAAGGATGGCTGATCAGCATTTGCTTGAAAGTACAGATCCGATGCTGATTCGTGCTTATACCCGTCCTGACCCTTGCATGGTGGTAAATGGAGAAAAGATTCCGTCTCTGATAGGTGTATGGCTGGGGATGAGGCTGATTGACAAATACATGAATGACCATAAAGAAGTAACGTTGAAAGAACTGCTTGAGCGTACCGATTTCAGCGGGTTGTTAGAAGATATAAAAGGTTGATATGATAGAGAAAGCTTTATACTTATTGCCCGTAACTTTGGGCGACACATCGGTTGGAAAAGTTTTGCCGGCTTATAATAAAGAGATTATTGTTGAAATCAAACACTTTATTGTAGAAGATGTGCGTTCGGCACGCCGATTTCTGAAGAAAGTTGAGTCACAGATTAATATAGATGAACTGACTTTTTATCCATTAAACAAACATACCTCTCCTGAAGCAATATCCGGCTACTTGAAACCGTTGATGGAGGGACTTCCGATGGGAGTCATTTCAGAAGCGGGCTGTCCTGCCGTGGCAGATCCGGGAGCAGATGTAGTGGCCATAGCGCAGCGGAAAGGTCTTAAAGTGGTTCCGTTGGTTGGTCCTTCTTCTATTATTTTGTCGGTAATGGGGTCTGGATTTAACGGACAGAGTTTTGCTTTTCATGGTTATCTGCCTATAGAACCGGGTGAACGCACGAAGCGTCTGAAAGAACTGGAAGCCCGTATTTATACCGAACATCAGACCCAACTTTTCATTGAAACTCCTTATCGGAACAACAAGATGATGGAGGAAATTCTGAAGACCTGCCGTCCGCAGACCAAACTTTGTATTGCTGCCAACATTACGTGTGAGGGAGAGTATATCCGTACCAAGACGGTTAAAGAGTGGAAAGGAAACTTGCCCGATTTGAACAAGATTCCTTGCATCTTCCTCTTGTATAAATAAGGGAATGGTTCATTGAACCGGATGTTTGTTTTATTTAGCTCGTAGTCTATCTAAGACTCTGTTTTTTCCTTACTGTCATTCGTTGTCTGATTAAAGAATCAGCTGGAAATCATAAATGTCCAGCCATTGACCGAATTTTTTCCCGACCTCATAAAAGCGCGACACCTGTGTAAAACCAAACGATTCATGAAGACGTACGCTGGGGGCATTAGGGAAAGTAATACAGGCTATCAGTACATGTAAACCATGGTTTCGGCATGCGTCAATAAGAGCAGTGAGCAGCTTCTTCCCATACCCTTTATTTGTATAAGCCGGATGCAGGTAAATTGTGACTTCTGCGGTATGCTCATAGGCCTTTTTCTCTTTCCAGCCATGGGCATAGCAATAGCCGATTAATTTTCCGTCTTCTTCCATTACCAGATAAGGGTAATCAGAATGAATTGCTTCCATCCGTCTGCTCATTTCTTCTTCTGTGACCAGTTCAGTCTCGAATGTAATGCATGTGTTTTTTATGTAATAGTTGTAAATAGCGGTAATATCTGCTATGTCTGTAGGAATAACCTTACGTATCATGATTTTATTCTGTTTGATCGGATTCGTATTCTTTCCACATTTCTGCAGCCATTTGCAGAGAATCAGATTCTTTAATCAATGTGGAACTATAGTCTTTGGGGTTTTTCTTTATTTCTTCGAATGTAACAAATTTCCCTCCAGTACAACAGTTGAGCTGTTCCCGGTTTAAAGGCAAAATGTAGAGTCGGGTTTGCTGTATGTAGCCACACTCCTGTATCATTCTGTAGTGAAGCAAAAAGCGTAGACGTATCTTCCGTCTGGTTTTCAAGTAGCTTCGTGTAATCTTATTTGCTTCTACCTCTGATTTGCGTACAGCTCCTTCAAATAATTCCTCTATGGGTATATCCCAAAAAAAGTCATTGGGGCTTTTTCCTTTGCGGGGAATCAGGTAGATTTCCCCATGAAAAATGGGGGCGATGCGTAACAGGTTATATCTGAAAGGAGTTTCCTTGATGGCAACATGTATGCCGATGATGTTGAAAATAAGGCAGAACAGATAAATTGAAAAAGGAGGTACATAAATCAGCATAAACTGATACTCGGGAGAGATACTGCTGAATTCATATTTCATGGCTCCTATGATGAGCAAATGAATGGAAGATAAAAGAACGATGATTTTAGTTTCTAAAGTATATGAAAGGCAGGTGTTGAGGTGTAACTTGCGCAGAAAGTTCTGATAAATTTCAGGAGCTGTAACATGAAGAAAGGCAAAGATGAGCAACATAAACTCAAGAGTGGGGGTAATGGTCTGCTCAGGAAGGAATCTGTATCCAGTCAATAGCCGTAAAAGAAGACAGATTCCGATAGAAATACTTCCTTGCAGAAGAAAGAAGTTAAGCTCTTTTATCCGGAAAATGGCATAAAACAAAGCAATTATACTGATGAAGAGTCCAAAGCCTAATATCACGGTTGCCGGGAAAAAGTGTAATCCGGCAAGCGTGATAATGGTTGGCAGTAACCCGAAGGATACAATCGTTTCTTTATATTTTAGTATAAGTTTCATTGCATAAAAGATGCACTTAAAACAACAAATAACTTTGTGGAAAGTTCATTACAATAAATGTTTTTCTGCATGATAAGAAGAACGTACTAACGGTCCGCTTTCTACGGTCAGAAACCCTTTTTTTTCACCGGTTTCTTTGTAGCGTAGAAACTGTTCGGGGGTGACGTATTCATAAACCGGATAATGGCGGTGGCTGGGTTGCAGATATTGTCCGATGGTTAGAATCTGACATCCGTTTGCAAGCAGGTCGTCCATGGTTTCTTCCACCTCCTGGGCTGTTTCTCCCAGTCCTACCATGATGCCCGATTTTGCTTTGATTCCGCTTTCTGCTATCTGGCGGATAACGGCGAGACTGGTGTCATAGCGCGCTACGCTTCGTACCAGCGGGCTGATTCGTCGCACGGTTTCCATATTATGTGATAGGATGTCGGGATGCGTATCGGTAACTAATTTCACCAATTCGCTTCTTCCCTGAAAGTCGGGTATCAGTGCCTCCAGTGTTGTGTTTGGGTTCAGTTGCTTTATTGTCTTGATGGTTTCTGCCCAGTGCCCGGCTCCCAAGTCAGGCAAATCGTCCCGGTCGACCGAGGTAATGACGGCATGATTCAGTTTCATCAACTGTACAGATTCAGCCACTCTCAAAGGTTCTTTTGGGTCAAGTGGCAGCGGTTTTCCGGTTTGTGTATTACAGAATTTGCAGGCACGGGTACATACGGCTCCTCCAATCATGAAAGTAGCCGTTCCTCTTCCCCAGCATTCACCGAGGTTGGGACAGCGTCCGCTGCTGCATATCGTATGTAATTTGTGGTGGTCAACAATGCGTTTGGTTTCGGTGTAACGCGCGTTGGTTCCAATCGAAATTTTCAGCCAGTCCGGCTTTTTAACGTGTTCCATAGTAATTGATATTAAAACTCTGTCGGTGAGCAGGCATACACCCGGCTCACCGACAGAGTTAGTTTATTAAAGGTTATTCATGAAAAAGTTTGCCACACGGGTCATCAAATGATTTCGGGTATTTCCTCCGAAGATACTGTGGTTCCGGTTGGTATAAATCTGCATGTCAAACTGCTTGTTTGCTTGTACCAATGCTTCGCTGTATTCGGTACAATTCTGATAATGCACATTGTCATCGGCAGTACCATGAATCAAGAGCAGGCTTCCTTGCAGCTGGTCAGCTCGTTTAATCGCTGAACCGGCATCATATCCTTCTCCGTTTTCTTTGGGAGTACGCATGAAGCGTTCGGTATAAACCGAGTCATAAAAGCGCCAGTCGGAGGGAGCAGCGATAGCTACTCCGGCTTTAAATGCGCCTGAGCCTTCACTCATAGACATCAAAGTGGTATATCCGCCGAAACTCCATCCCCAAATACCGATACGGCTTCCGTTTATATAAGGTAATGTTCCCAGATATTTAGCTGTTTCTACCTGGTCTTTAGCCTCTTTAACACCGAGGAAAAGGTAAGTACATTTTTCAAAAGCAGCTCCACGTCCGCCGGTTCCGCGTCCGTCTACACATACCATGATGTAACCTTTATCACACATATAGGCTTCAAACAGACCTCCGTCGCCAAAACTTCCCACTCCCCATCGGTCGAGAACCTGCTGCGAGCCGGGACCGCTATACTGGTGCATGATAACCGGATATTTTTTGTTCGGGTCAAAGTTGGCAGGTTTCATCATCCATCCGTTCAGTTCCACCCCGTCGGTAGTGGAGAACGAGAAAAATTCTTTCACAGGCATATTCAGCCGGGCAGTTTGTTGCTTCAGCTCGTTGTTATCAAGCAGGGTAACCAGTTCCTTTCCCTTGTTGTTATTCAGGGTAATCAGGGTAGGAGTGTGCAAGTTCGAGAATGTATTGATATAATAGGCAAAGTTCTTGCTGAACAAGGCATTGTTTGTTCCCACTCGGGTAGATAGTTTGGTTTTCTTTCCTTTGGCATCTATTTTATAGACAGCTGAGCGAAGCGGACTTTCTTCATTGCTGGTATAATAGAAAACATTGTTTTTTTCATCCCATCCCAAGAAATCTTTTACTTCGAATTCTCCTTTAGTAATCTGTTTGACCAGATTTCCCCCAATGGTGTACAGATACAGGTGATTATATCCGTCTTTTTCGCTCATCATGACGATGTTTTGCGGATAAAAAGCGATGTTTGAATAAGCTTGCTCCTTAATATATTGTTCGGCTTCATCGCGTATGGCCACTTTACAGAGGGCACTGCGAGGGTTAGCCATATACAGGTCGAAACGGTTTTGGTGACGGTTCAGTGTCATGATGGCAAGTTTTTCCGGGTCGGAAGTAAATTGGATGCGGGGAATGTAATCATCTGCCTCGATTTCCAAATTCATTTTACGTGTAACATGACTCTTGATGTCGTAAGTATGTACACTTACTTTTGAGTTGACCACCCCTGCTTTAGGATACTTATATTGATAACTTCCCGGATAAGTTGCATATTCATCCTTTGCAGGAAACATTCCTTTATATTCATCGAACGAGAACATCGGAACCTGACTTTCGTCGAAACGGATATAAGCAATCATTTTACTGTCGGCACTGAAGTCGAATGCTCGGTTGAAACCAAATTCTTCTTCGTAAACCCAGTCGGGAATGCCATTTAATATTTTATTGTATTCACCATCTTTGGTTACCTGTGATTCACTGTTCCCGAAGAGCAGTTTTACCAGATGGATATTATTGTTGCGCACGAAAGCAATTTGATGGCTGTCGGGCGAGAACAAGGGTACTTGCTGCGGTCCATTCTTTGATAAAGGCTCTAAGGTGCGGTTTCGTACGTTATAGATATAATATACTGCAGTAAACGACCGGCGGTAAATCGCTTTCGTTTCGGTTTGAATTAAGATGAGGCTTTCATCGGGCGACATGATGTAATCATCGAATGATTTGAGCTTGCAGTCGCGTGCGGTAGTTACATCAAAAATAGTTCCGGCTTCTTCTCCGGTTTTAAACGAGTATTTCACGATGCGCTTGTGGTCGCTGCTGATCTGGGTATAATGTTCCCCGTCCAGCATAGGTTTCAGTCCTCGGATGGTTTGAGCGCGATAAGTTCCTTTGGCTACATCTTGTAAGGTTACTTTTTGTGCCGATAAGCCTAAAAAGCAGGCAAACAGGCAAAGTAAGGTAATTAGTCTTTTCATCATTATGTAGTTTTTATCAATTATTTTAAAATCTTCAAGTGATTTACCGACTGAAATGGAGCCGGTATTTGGGTCTGCTTAATCATTTTGTTAAACAGGCTCTAAAGATAAGCAGATTTATGATAATAAAAGTATTCCTTCTGTATTTATTTCACGGACTGTGTCGGAATCGTTTCGGTAGAAGGGTGTAAAAAAGCATCATCCGGTAAAAGATGATGCTTTTTTATATGCTTGTTGATCAGTATTCCTGCTCAAGATGCATTGGTTGAAGTATCTTGCTTTTTCTTTCCGAACAGTTTCCGGAAAAAGCGGGTAAGGAAATTTCCTTTTTTTGCTTTGGGTTGCAAACAGTCAGGTTTTGTGAAATGTGGCTCTGATGTTTTCAGCTGTAAAGAGTCGGCAGCCGTAAAAGCGGGTTGAGGGAGCCGGGTTGTTCTGCTAAGAAAATGAAGGTTAGCAGGCTGTAAAGACAGATTGTTTTCTTTTTTCTGAACAGTAGGCTGTAGGGTGCTGTCAACAGGAACAGTGGCCTTGGGCTTTTTGAATGCAATAGGAACAGAATACTTACACCGTACAGGGATGCCGTTTTCTTTTCCGGCAATCCAATGCGGCATGGTCTGAATCATATTTAAGGCAGCCGTATCAAGTTCGGCATTCAAGCTCCTTACGATGGCAGGAGAGCTGATACTTCCGTTTTTTTCGACTACGAACTGAATCATGACAGTCCCTTCTATGCCGGTCTCTTTGGCGAGTTGCGAGGGTTGAAGTTTATGTTTTACATAATTAAAAAAAGATTTCATTCCTCCTTGGAATTCGGGCATTTGGTTTACGCTGGAATAAATACGTTCTGCCCCTTTTTTGTTCAGTGATATAGATAACGGTTCTTCTGGATGTATCAGAAAAGGGTGTATGTCCATATAGCGGTTCTCCATTCCTTCTGCACGGATTACGATGAGATGACTGTAATCGGCTTCAATAGAGAATTTACCGTCCGTATCACTTAAGGATTTGCGCGGAGTGCCTTGTATTTGAACTTCGGCTCCGCAAAGTGGTTTCTTTCCATGGGTTAAGATTCCATGTATAGTTACCAGACGTCCTTCCTGTTTAAACAGTACAAGATCATCCGGACAGTCAATTCGGAAAATGGTATCGGTTGCATGTTCATCGAGCTGGAACGATTTGACCGGTTTCGTTTTGTCATGCAGAAAATAAAGGTTGGCTGTGCGGATATAGCTAGGGTTTATTTCATGTTTGAAGTTAATATTTCCCTGTTCATCAATAGGATATTCACTGCTGTATCCGCTTATTTTCAGAAAAATGTTTTTCTGTGGGGTTCCTGCTGTATTGAGTATGGTGATGTTAAAGGTCTTTGTTTTATTGTCCGCCCATGCTTTTTGAGGCATTATGAAATACAGGAAAAATGTAATCAGGATTAGCGTAAAATTAATCGGTTTCATATCTCAATTGGTAAATTGATGCAAAGCTACAAGTATTCCCTTGTATTTTGAAACCTAGAAGTGTTAATAATCCTCAATCAGCTTTTGTCATCTGTTTTAGTCGTGCCAGTGCATGCCGGCGGCTTAGCATAATCTGATATCGGTATACCAAGCAGGTTGTGACAAAATAAATACATGCCTGAAGCCATAAGGCAGCGTATTCGGTTTTCACATCATAGAGCGTGGCTCCCATGGTATTGATGCGTACAAATCCGTTGATTCCAAATGTAGACGGAAACAGCCATGAGAAAATCTCCCAAAATAGAGGAATGGATGCTCCGGGCCAGGATATGCCGGAAATGAAAAGTAGGGGCACCGAAGTGAATACATAAATCATCATACATGATTCACGGTGGTGGATGAATATAGAGCAGGTCATGGCAAAGAAAATACATGCCAGTAAGTAGGGTAAGACGAACGCCAATAATGTCATCGGTTGGGCTATTTGTACTAAACTGAACATTTTAGGTACCAGACAGAGTATGTACGCTGAGACTAAGACATAGATAAGCAGATAAGCGGCTGACTTACCCAATACGATGCGAAGAGTTCCCTGGTATTGGCGTTTCAGTGGAATTAAATCACGAAACAGGTTCTTCTCGCGAGCTGTTCCTGCTGAAAGTCCGATGCCTAACAGCAAGGTTTGCTGAATTATCAGAATCAATACAGCAGGAATCAAGAAGCTGGCAAAACCGTCTTGCGGATTGAAGAGTGAAACATCTTCATAGGTAATGGGAGCCGTGCTGACCTCATCTTGCCGCTGGGTGGTATTGGCCATTCGTTGGATTTTGATTTGTTTGTTTACGCTCAGTGACGCGTTGGTACTTGCTACTAACAGTGATTTGTAATATAGCATTCCGCTCATGTCACAATATAGACTGACGGTGGTTTGCTTGCCTGTAGCAATATCTTTGCTGAATGTTGCCGGAATATAGATGATGCCGTATACTTTATTTTCTTTCAGTAAAAGTTTGGCTTCCTCCATGTCGGCGCAGTACGACTGGATATGTACGCCGGCATTGGCATCAACCAATCGTAAATAATTTCGGCTTAAGGTGGAGTTGCTGGCATCGACTACTGCAGCAGGAACTTCACGTACCACCTCATTGGTATAGATGAATGCGTAGAGCAGTGGGTATGCTAATGGGACGAGTAGAAAGAAGATGAGGACGCCTTGGTCTTTGAATACAGCTTTCAACTCGTGGGCGCAAATATGGAATAAACCTGAAAATCCTTGATAGACAGTGTTTCGAAAAGGGCTTTCTTTCATAATTCTTATTTCTTTAGGGAATATAGACATAATGCAGAATGGCTGTTCTTAAATTCTTCAGAACCAGAAAGGGCAGAAGCATGAAAACCAGTAGGGCTGCCAGTGAATGCCAGGCATATACAAGCGGGTATCCGTTAAGGGCAAGATTTACATAGAGCAAGAAATAATGGCGTAACGGAAATAAATTAGAAAGTGCTTGGAGAACGGGGTGCATCGCCATAACCGGAAAGGTAAATCCGGAAATGGAGAAGGAAACCACTCCCCATAGAGAAGCTGTGCTTAATGCCAGACGGAGATTTCCGAATAAGCCAAAAAGGAAAACCCCGAAAGCCTGTGAAGCCAACACCAAAAGTAAACCGGCCAGAAGCATGGGAATGATGCCGCTATGACAGGGGTAATGCAGATAGCCGTAAAGATATACGTTATAAAATACTGCAATAACGAAGAAGATTACTGTTTGCGGAAATAACTTTCCGCTTAGTGCGGTTGCAATGGAATTGTTTGCCAGCTTCATCAGTTCTTGAGAAGTGCCTTCCTTTAATTCAGTTCCTATCGTGTATACGGTTATCATGAAAATGAGTAGCATTAAAATACCCGGGAAAAGGGTATTACACAAGTAAACCGAATAGTTGAGCCACGGGTTGTTCAGTGCATGCGTGCTGATAACAATGGGTTGAAGAAAAGCCATTGCCTGCTTTTCTGTAGCTCCTTTCGCATACAGACTTGCGCGTCCGATGGCTCCTGAAGCCAGTTCTGACATCGTACGCTGGTCTTTATACAGCAATGATCCGGCTATCAGATATGAGTAGTTGATGTAAAAAGAAACTTTGGGTTGTCTGCTTGCCAAGGCTTCTTCAGTGGTTCCTTTCGGAATATAATAAAAAGAATAAATTTCGCCACGCTGCATTGCTTGACGTGCTTCACTTACACTACTGTAATGTGCCACGATTTCTGTTTGCTGAAAGGCATCCAGATTGCGGACAATGTTACGGGTGGTTGCCGTATTGTCTAAATCGACTACCCCTGCGGGCAGATTGGTGGGTAGCCCCTTGCTCATCAGTGTGGTAAAGAACACGAAGCAAAGTATAGGGGCTATGATCATGCAAAAAAGATAAATCGGTTTGGTGGCAATACGGGTGGTTTCCCGCAAGGCTATTTTAAAAAAACGTTTATGAACAGGTACAAGCATAGTGTGTGATAAGAGTTATTTCTCGATAATGGCCGACATGCCCGGTCGAAGGTTTTCTACGATTTGAATGGGACGTGCTTTTACTTCAAATGTTTTTAAGTCGAACTGACCGGTGGTCTTGGTAGCTTTCCATGCTGCATAGGTACCGAGGTCTTTCATGTAAGTAACTTTAAACTCAACATCTTTTTCGAGAGCCGGTATATATGCTTTGATTTTTTCGCCTACAGTGAAATCTTTCAGGAAGTCTTCGCGTACATTAAAGGTTACCCACATGTCGGTCAGCTGGGCTACATTCATAATAGGTGCACCGGTTCCCACCAGTTCGCCTACTTTGGGAAAGATTTCAGTGACCTCACCGTTGGCACTGGCTATCAAAAAAGTTTCGGCTATATAAGATGAAACCTCGGCTACTGCACCTTTAGCCCGTTCTACTTGTGCCGCAGCCATCGCTTTGTCTTCACGCTGCGCTCCATTTTGAGCCATGGTATACTGAGCATGGGCAGCGCGTTCGGTAGCCTTCATTGCATCATATTGTGCTTGAGCTTCATCTCGTTTTTGGGCGGTCATGACCCCAGCTTCATAGAGGCGGTTGACGCGGTTGTATGATTTCTCCGCAATATCGAGTCCTGCTTTTGCTTTTTGCCACATTTCGAATGCCGCCTGCAGCTGTTCGCTGCGTGTTCCCCGTAGGGCTTTCTCATTCATGGCTTGTGCAGCCTCTTCGGCTGCTCTTGCCTGAGAGAGTTTTGCCATTACGTCAGGCGCTTCGAGAATGGCAAGTGTATCACCGGCTTTTACTTTATCGCCTTCGGTCACGAAGAATTTCAGTATTCTTCCGGGTACTTTACTTGATACACGGTATTCGGTTGCTTCTGCTTGTCCTTGTATGATTTCCGGACCTTTTCTTAATGTGAATAGTCCGATGATGCTGACACCGGCAGTTACTCCTAAAAGGGTGAGAAACGCCAGTAAAATATTGTTTCGTTGAGTCTTTTCTGCCATAGTTTTTGTTTATTTTAAAGTTCCCATTGATTTGTTCAAATATAATTCACTCATTTTTACATCGATTTGCGCATCTATCTTGTTTGATTGTGCTGAAAGCCAAGCTGTTTGTGCCTCTAAAACATTGCTGGTAGGGATAACTCCTTCTTTAAATCCCAGCGTGGCATAGCGTAGGTTTTCATCGGCTTTATCCATGCTGTTTTGTGCCATAACCAATCTTTTGCTTGCTTCGTTTACTTTGTAAGAGCTTTGAGTAACTTGTAGCTCTATTTTTTCTTTTACGTCTTCCAGCCGGTAACGGGCTATGTTCGCTTCTGCTTTTGCAGCTTTTACTTTATATATCCCTTCTCCCCAGTGAAAAACGGGTATTTTTACTACTATACCGGCTGCCCACATTCCGCGGAATTTGTTTTCAAATCCGTTAACAAGTGAGGGGTTGGTGACCATATAGTTTATGGTAAGTCCTACTGAGGGAAGAAATTCCGACCGGACTACGTTGACCTTTTGCCGGTAAATTTGGCTGGCTAATTCGAGGCTTTTTAATTCTTCCCGGTTTGCTAATGCCGTTTGAACATTACTTTCTATATAGGTATCGGGTAGGGTTAGATTCTCCATATCTTCATCTGCCAGTTTGATCTGTGTATTTAAAGGAATGCCACACAGCTGGCATAATACCATTTTAGAAAGACTTAGTCCGTTTTCTACTTGAGTCAGTGTCATTTCAGCTTCATTGACTTTTACCTTAACGCTTAGCCCGTCTGCTTTAGTGGCTACTCCTTCTGCTACCATTTGTTCCACATCCGAATCAAGTTTCCGAACCAGTTTGAGAAATCCTTCTGCTAATTTCTTCTTGTTGGCCAGTGAAATCACCTGCCAGTAAGCTTGATCTGTATTCAGTATCAAGTCTTGCATACCTGTAGCATGCTGCGATTCAGCCAGGCGTTCGGCATATTTGGTGATTTTATTGTAGGCTATTATTTTTCCACCCATAAATAGAGGTTGGGTTAAGGTAGCTGCACCCAGCGTCATATTACGTGTATCAGTTCGCAAGCCGTCTACTAATGTTTGACCGATGCCATTGAGCCCACTGGTAAGCCCGGGCATTAAAGCCATGAGGGGCTTTTCAAGGGAAGCAGCTAGTCCGGGATTGAGAGCTGCAAGTTGTTTGAACTGCTGCTGAAGTTGAGCTCCGGTAGAACTTCCTATATTTCCGATACTTTGTTTCTGATCATCACTGAGTAGAGAAATCTCCTTTTGCGTGCGCATGTACGTACCCATGAGGTCTATCTTGGGGAGATAGTTGGTAAAAGCCGCCTTTTGCTGATAGTGAGCGGCATTGATTTTTTCTTTTGCAATGCGCAACTCTTTGTTATTGGCAAGAGCAAGTGTGCGGCAACTGTCTAGAGACAATATCCGTTGAGCATATCCGTTGCAGATAAGCCCTGTCAATAAAATTACACTTAGTATCTTCTTCATTTTTATCCTTGTTGCTTTGGTTGTTTATGCAACATTGCAAATGTATGATATTATAACAAATGAACAAAGGATTTTGTTGAAAAGATTGTCAATGCAACTTTAATAAAATTTAAAAGCTAATGCTGAATCATGCTTGAGTTAGCACGTAAGTAAATATCCTCTTATTTATAGAACTTGTTCCATTTAGGTTTGGAGTCAGTAGAAGTATAGGTTATGTTAAGCACTTTTTCTTTGCTTGAAGTTCTTGAAAAAGAGTTGGTTTTTACGTTTTCTTCAGTTGCCGGGAAGCTACCGTTTTGTATGTGATACAATACGGGTTGCAGGAGTCGGTCGTCGGCTGTTCCAAATTCACCTAAGGCGTTAATGGTATTTTCTTCTATTTCAAAATCAGGTATTAATCCATGAGTAAAATAGTCAGAATTATTTTCACAGTTGCTTAATTGAGTTGTAGTCAGCCATAATTCAACCTGCGGCATTACCTCGCTGGTAAATAGTTGTTGTGCTACGTTTTTCCCGAAAGTTGCACTTCCTACTTGGAAAAGCCGTTCTTTCATATAAGGTTTTAAGCAATTGATGACGATTTCGGAAGCAGAGGCAGTGCTTGCTGATGTAATGATATATAAATTACGATAAGAAGCAGAATTTCCTCCCGGCAAAAGGCTCTTGTCGAAGGGCAAAACTTCCGTTTTATTTATCTTATCGTTATAAGTCATTTTTAAAAACACCTGTCCCATGGCTTCTTGAGGTGCCAGACATGTGCTTAATACTTGCGATGTATTCACAAATCCTCCTGGATTATAGCGAAGGTCAAGTATAATATCTTCAAACCCTTGATGTTTTGTTAAAGCCGTTTGGAGTGTAAGAATATCTTCTTGTCCGAATTCATTATAGAGCAGATATAATGCTTTATGTCCATTTCCGGTATGGATTACTTTCTCTTCCAGCAGGTTCTGAATCTCTATGTAAGCAGGAGTCAGCGTGACAGAACGTAAAGTGTCAAGCTCTGCCTGTACGAGTGATTCGTTATCTTCGTTTTCATTGTTTTCTTGAGGAGGAATATATTTCCCCAGCATAAATTCGTGCGTTTGAGTAGGCTGCAGGATTTGTTCGATATAGTTCGCACTTGAAACCTTGGCACTATCTACTGCAATAATCCAGTCCCCCCGTTTTATTCCAGCTTGATTGGCGGGAGAGTTAGGCTGGACATAAAGCACACGCATTACAGGAATACCTTGCTGGGGAGTATTGGCATAATCCACTTCCAGTCCGAAGCACGGATATTCACTTTGCGTGCGCGAAGGAGCAATGGAGTCGGCATGTGAGAAGGTTACTCCGTTTTTTTTGTCGCGCGATGAAGCGGCTGCCTTGACAAAGTCGGCAGGTTTCATGAAAAAGTCTAACTGATCCTCGGCAGGCAAGTCTTCATAAAACAGATAGTTTTCCTGCATGGTTTCATAAATCCATGTTTTGCTGGCGATGAGGGCATAATATTCTCCAGAGCGGTCTTCACCGCATGATGATAAGCCTCCCGTCAGTCCAAGGCAGCAAATAGAGGTATAGATAAACTTTTTGTTCATGTTTGCTTGTTTTATTTCATGCTAAATGAACCTTCACCAATCATATTTCCATCGGCAAACAGGTTGATACGGTATTTTCCCGGAGCAAGGAATTCCTCTACATCCCAATAAACCGTAACGGTTTGTTCTTCTCCTGTATATTCAATATATTTCTTGATTGAATAGCTGATGTTTCTGTCTTCATAAGCAAATGTATTGCTTGCGCTTTTGCTCAAAATTTCATTGTCGGGCTTTGCAATGCGTACATAAAGCGTTTTATTTCCGGTGGTTGCCGTGATATTTTTTACAATGGTGAATGAGATGGCAATCTTCTTCACGTTTTTTACTTTATTGGTAGCTTTTCCCCGTTTGTTGAGGGTTGTAGCATGGATATTGGTAGCATCTAACTGAGCAGCCAATGAGACCTTTTCATTAAGTGATTTCTTTTCTTTAGAAAGGTTGCTGATTTGTACGGTTGCAGCCGAATATTTGTTTTTTACAGCTTTATTTTCTTCTTTCAAGGCAGCATTTACCCGGTTGAGTGAGTCAATCTGAATGACATAGCTTCGCAAAACAGCACGAACGGTTTTCAGTTCTTTTTTCAAGCGCATGATTTCGGCAGCATTGGTGTTTTTCACTTGTCTTAATTCTTCCAGTAAACGTTGGGTTTTCAGCTTTTCGCTTTCTAATTTCTCACGGAGTGAATCATTATTGATTTGTACTTGAAGTTCATCATATTGAGTGGCAAACGTACTATATTCGTTTTCCATTTCTTCTTTTTCTACGGCGAACAGTTCGGTCATTTCTTTGTTTTTATGCATTTCATTGAATGCAAAGAAAGAAGTTCCTAAAGTAATGATTATCAGTGCGACGATTGCTAAAATGTATGATTTGTTCTTTTCCATGGTTTTTGCATTTGCTGCAAAAATACAATATTTTATTGAAGATAAGATGACTTTCTCTATTAAAAATGGTTGCAATTCCGGGCGTTTGATTATTTATTCCGTTCGGATGTGACAAAGACTGCAGGTATATCCTTTCCTTTTTGCCATGAAGAAAACTCTACGTCGGGATAAAGTTCGTTGCCTTTATCCGATATCCAGTTATTTAAAACTCCGGGAAGCTTATAGGCCGTAGATTCTGCATAGCTTTTTACATTTTCTGTGATGATAGTAGGAGACTGGTCATGGGCAGTCATTCCTTTGGGGTAATAACAATACAGGATTTGTGGTGTACCCTTTTTCGTATTTAAAATTTGAGCTAATGCATATACGTTTTTTTGGTATTTTTCGTATACATAGCTGTTACATAAGATGGCATTGTCATAAAGTTGATAGCTGATGCATCCCGCTTTACCTTTACTAGGCTTTGGATAGGTGCAAGTGGCTACATAACAGTTTGCTATAGTGCCAGAGGATGAATGAACCAATCCTCCTACAGAGGTAGCTTTTGAAGCATTCAGATGTTGCGTACTGCTGTTAACAATCAATCCGGTATTTACACCACATAACGCTCCTATTTCCTGTTTCGGGCTGATTGTTTCGATTGTGCATGAATCGGAATGGCAATTGTTGATTGTTCCTCCGTTATATCCGCATAGCAGCCCGTCGTAATTACTTGTTTTGTCGGAAATATTGTAAGTGATGTCTTTTATGAGCAGGTTTCTGAGTTCGCCTGACGAACCTATGGCTCCGAAAATTCCTAAGTGTCCTATGATTTTCTTTTTAAGGCTGATTCCGCTTAGTGTATGATAATTCCCTTCGAATACATCCTTGAAATACTTATCCTCATCGATGGAATATCCTATCGGGAGGAGTTGGCTTGATTCTTCTTCTGTAAAGTGAATATCATTTTTCAGGCGATAAACCATTTTCCCGTCGGATGGAAATCCAAACTCATCCAGTTTTCTGTTTTTATAAGCTTCTCCATTGATGAGATGTGAAAAGGCAATAAAATCTTCAGCAGTTCTGATTCCGGCTGTTCCGTCATCGTATAAGATGTTACAATTATAGTGTGTACCGCGTTTGAAGACGGTTTCCGGAAGTTGGGTTGCATATATCTTCCCATCTGCACATTCAATTTCAATAGTGATAGATGCAGCTTCAGATGGAGGAACAATGAAAGTGTAAGTAGCGTCCGGTTTTTGTTTGAAGTGAAGTGTGGGAGCCTTTTCTCCTAAGACAATATTGGCAGTGTATGGTTCGATGGCGGACACGCTGACCGAAGGAGTAAAGCGCAGTTCTTCCGTTTGATTGTTTAGCTCTAGAGGAATATGGAAACTGATTTGAGAGAAAAGGTGAGAAAAGTTCAGTTTGATTTGATTGGTGGGCGAGATATTCTGCTTTTGATAAAGCCAGTCGGTCAGTGTTCCGTCATTTTGATAGATATCAGAAGATAGAATCGGGTAATAGGTGGTAATTGAAGCGGTATTTTCCCCCGGAATCCATGTATCATCAAGGTTACCGTTCCATGTGTTTCCATCGAATGTCAGCGTTAGGTTATTTGCTTTAATACCTCCTTGGCTAAAAAAAGAAATTTGGCTTCCAGTTTCCAATATCTGTGATGAATTTAATCGGCTGTTTTTTTCCGGGGGGAGAAGCTGAAAGTTTTTCTGTTGGTTTCCTGTTATGATGAAGGTAGGAGTTTCCACAGGAGCATTATCTTCAGAAATACATGCAGGACAGAATTGCAGGAGAATACATGTGGTGTAGATAAGACTAAGATACTGTTTCATTTCGGATGGTTTTACTATTATATATTATTCAAGTTTCGCAAAGGCTCAATTCGTCACTGTGTTATCTTGTAACCTTGAAAGTGAACCTGCGACTCTATACGATATATCAGCATGCTGAACTGTTTTGAGGAAAAAACGTGTTTTTTTGTTTGTGTGTACCATTAAGAAATGGTTTTATGGAGTAAAAAAACGCTGCCGGACCTTCACAGGTGGGGCAGCGTTGACTACAATACAAAATACAAATACAACTAAACGAGAATATCTAAATAGGTTTCTTTCTATACAATACCTTGCGCCATCATGGCATGAGCTACTTTCATGAAACCGGCAATGTTAGCGCCTTTCACATAATTAATGTAGCCATCAGCTTCTGTGCCATATTTCACGCATTGTTCGTGAATGTTATGCATGATTTGATGCAGTTTTTCGTCGACTTCCTGAGCCGACCAGCTTAAATGCATGGCATTCTGACTCATTTCAAGACCAGAAGTGGCAACTCCTCCGGCATTAACAGCTTTGCCCGGTGCATAAGTGATTTTGTGTTCTATGAATGCATCGATAGCTTCCGGTGTGCAACCCATGTTGGAGATTTCTCCCACACAGGTAACCTGGTTCTTGATTAAATTAGCTGCATCTTCTCCGTTTAATTCATTTTGAGTGGCGCATGGCAATGCGATATCCGCTTTTACTTCCCAAGGCCGTTTTCCTGCTACGAAGGTTGCTTCAGGGAATTTTTCTGCGTAAGGTGCAACGATGTCATTGCCCGAAGCACGCAGTTCAAGCATATAGTCAATCTTTTCTCCGCTAATTCCATTCGGGTCATAGATGTATCCGTCTGGACCGGAAATGGTTATAACTTTAGCTCCTAATTGAGTTGCTTTGGTTGCTGCTCCCCATGCTACATTGCCAAAGCCTGAAATGGCCACTGTTTTTCCTTTGATATCAATTCCTTTTTTGTCTAACATGTGTTTAACAAAATACAGACCACCGAAGCCGGTAGCTTCCGGACGGATGAGTGAGCCTCCGAATTCCAGACCTTTTCCGGTAAATGTGCCGGTAAACTCACGGGTCAGTTTCTTATACATGCCAAACATATATCCCACTTCACGTCCGCCTACACCGATATCACCAGCCGGAACATCCATGTCTGGTCCTAAGTGACGCCATAACTCCAGCATAAAGGCTTGGCAGAAGCGCATGATTTCGCTTTGGCTTTTTCCGCGTGGAGAGAAGTCAGATCCTCCCTTTCCGCCACCCATAGGCAAGGTGGTCAATGCGTTTTTGAAGGTTTGTTCAAATCCCAGGAATTTCAGGATGGATAGATTCACCGATGCGTGGAAACGGATACCTCCCTTATACGGGCCAATGGCGTTATTGAACTGTACGCGATAGCCCAGGTTGGTTTGTACTTCGCCTTTATCATCAACCCATGTAACACGGAATGTAAAAATACGGTCGGGTTCAACCAGGCGTTCTATGATTTTAGCTTTTTCAAATTCTGGGTGTTGGTTATATACGTTTTCAATAGAAAGCAGTACTTCTTTAACGGCTTGCAAATACTCAGATTCACCCGGATGCTTTACCTCCAAGGATGACATAATTTGACTAATGTTCATAGTTTTGTACTTTATAAGGTCTGACAAAATGAAAACTTTATGTACTTGCAAAGTTAGTTATTTAGGTGAAAATTCCAAATGTTTCTGTAAAATTTTTGAAGAATGGTTGACAAGGGTAAGGAATGCCGAGAAACATCTTGTAACCGGCGGCAAGCACCGAAGTATTTGTTGCCGGAGATGAAAGCTTGTTTTAAGAGAATGTTTAGCTGTTTTTAGCTGTGAAAATAAATCTGAAGCTTTGATTATTCACGGGAAATTGCGAATTTTGTTAGTAAATCAAAATTTGATACCATGTTCAGTAAGTTAAAGTTAAATCAGCTTTATTTTAAAGATACGCAATTTGTTGACTTGATGATGAAGCGTATTTTTAATGTGCTTCTCGTTGCGAACCCGTATGATGCCTTCATGCTGGAAGACGATGGGCGTATAGATGAGAAAATATTCAATGAATATATGAGTCTCAGCTTGCGTTATCCTCCCCGGTTTACGCAGGTGTCAAGTCCGGAAGAGGCTTGGCGTAAGCTGGATGAAACGATGTTTGATCTGGTGATTTGTATGCCGGGTTCGGATAATAGTGAAACGTTTGATATTGCCCGTGAAGTAAAAGAGAAATATCCTCATCTGCCGCTTGTGGTGCTTACACCTTTTTCGCATGGTATTCGGCAGCGGATGGAACATGAAGATTTAAGTATCTTTGAGTATGTGTTCTGCTGGTTGGGCAATACCGATTTGTTACTGTCTATTATCAAGCTGATAGAAGATAAAATGAATCTGGAGCATGACATTAAAGAGGTAGGCGTACAGATGATTCTGTTAGTGGAAGACTCTATCCGTTTTTATTCATCAGTGTTGCCTAATCTGTACAAGTTTGTACTCCGTCAGAGTCAGGAGTTTGCTACTGAAGCTCTAAATGAGCATCAGCGCACCTTGCGTATGCGTGGGCGTCCGAAGATTGTACTGACCCGGTCGTATGAAGAGGCGATGGAACTTTATGAGAAATACCGCCAAAATATACTGGGAATCATTTCGGATGCGCGTTTCCCGCATGAGGGGGTTACCGACCCGCTGGCTGGTATCAAATTACTGAAAGAAGTTCGTGCGCGCGATCCTTTCATGCCATTGATTCTTCAGTCGGCAGAAGAAGCCAACCGCTGTTATGCCGATGAACTGGATGCTTTGTTTATCGATAAGAACTCAAAGAAGATGAACATTGACTTGCGGGAGGCGGTCTCTGATAACTTTGGATTCGGCGATTTTATTTTCCGAAATCCGAAGACCCAGGAAGAAGTGGCGCGGGTGCATAATTTGAAAGAACTTCAAAATGTGTTGTTTTCCATTCCTGCAGAGTCTTTCTTTTATCATATCACGCGTAACCATATCTCTCGTTGGCTTTATTCGCGTGCCATGTTTCCCTTGGCAGAGTTTGTTCGTCAGATTACTTGGGATTCGTTGCAAGACCTGGATGCACACCGTCAGATTATTTTTGAAGCCATCGTAAAATACCGTAAGCGTAAGAATCAGGGAGTGGTAGCTATATTCCAGCGTGACCGTTTTGACCGTTATTCAAATTTTGCCCGTATAGGCGACGGCTCGTTGGGCGGTAAAGGGCGTGGATTGGCTTTTATTGACAATATGGTAAAGCGTCATATTGAGTTCAGCGAGTTTGAAAATGCATCGGTAGTAATTCCCAAGACGGTGGTGCTTTGCACGGACATCTTTGATGAGTTTATGGATACCAATCATCTTTATCAGATAGCCTTGAGCGATGCTGATGATGATGCCATTTTGCGGGCTTTTTTGAGAGCAAAGCTTCCCGACCATCTGGTAGAAGATTTCTTTGCCTTTTTCGAAGTTGTAAAAGCTCCCATTGCCATCCGTTCGTCCAGCTTGTTGGAAGATTCCCATTATCAGCCGTTTGCCGGAATTTATTCCACTTATATGATTCCCTATCTGGAAGACAAATACGAAATGCTCCGCATGTTGAGCGATGCGATTAAAGGGGTATATGCTTCGGTTTATTATAAGGACAGCAAGGCTTATATGCAAGCCACAAGCAACGTGATTGACCAGGAAAAGATGGCTGTGATTTTGCAGGAAGTGGTGGGTACCCAATATGGCGACCGTTATTATCCTGCTATTTCGGGAGTGGCACGTTCCATCAATTATTATCCCATTAATGATGAATTGGCAGAAGAAGGTACAGTCAGTCTTGCCTTGGGCCTCGGTAAATACATTGTGGACGGAGGTTTGACGTTGCGTATCTGTCCGTATCATCCCACTCAGGTACTTCAAACCAGTGAAATGGAGATTGCTTTGCGTGAAACCCAGACTCGCTTTTATGCACTCGACTTGAAAAACATGGGTGAAGACTTCTCGCTTGACGACGGGTTTAATTTGCTGAAACTCCATGTGAAAGAAGCTGAAGCTGACGGTGCATTAAGTTACATTGCATCTACTTACGATCCGTATGACATGGTTATCCGTGACGGCATTTATCCGGGAGGACGAAAACTGATTACCTTTGCTAATATCCTTCAGCATGACGTGTTTCCTTTGGCTCGTATTTTGCAGTTGGTTCAAGAGTATGGTCAAAACGAGATGCGGCGTCCGGTAGAAATTGAGTTTGCTGTCAACTTTGATGCGCGTACCCGTAGTGGGGTGTTCTATCTGCTTCAAATTCGTCCGATGGTAGATTTGAAAGCCGATTTGCAGGAAGACTTAAATGCAATTCCTGAAAACCGGTTACTGCTGAAGAGTGAAAACTCGCTCGGACATGGGGTAATGGAAGAAATACATGATGTGATTTATGTAAAGACTGAGGGATATTCGGCATCGAATAATCAGTTGATTGCTTATGATATTGAAAAACTGAACCGACGTTTCCTTGATGAGGAGAAACATTATGTGCTTGTGGGTCCGGGACGATGGGGAAGCAGTGATACTTGGCTGGGTATTCCAGTGAAGTGGCCTAACATATCGGCTGCCCGTGTTATAGTGGAAGCAGGATTGACAAATTATCGTGTTGACCCCAGTCAGGGAACGCATTTCTTCCAGAATCTTACTTCATTCGGGGTGGGCTATTTTACCATCAATGCGTATATGAATGACGGTATATATAATCAGGCTTTGCTTGACAGTATGCCTGCTGTAGAAGAAACAAAATATCTTCGTTGGGTACACTTTGACCAGCCGCTGATGGTTAAGATGGATGGAAAGAAGAAAGTAGGGGTTGTGGAACTGCCTGATTCTGTTTCTTAGAGAGGAGGAGTAAATGGGCATTGGGAGTTGGAACTGTGCTTGCCTTTTGCTGTCTTTACCTGTAAAATGAATTCTATTTTTTCACAAAAACGCATTAATTCGTATGTTTAAATCGACCATGCAGCAGGTTTCTTCTGCTGCATTTACTGACACGAAGCCTCATTATGAACTGTTGGATGGTTTGCGAGGCATAGCGGCTTTATTGGTATTATGGTATCATGTGCAAGAAGGATTTGCCTTTGCTGGAGGAGCACCAGTAATTGAGCACATGAACCATGGATACTTAGCTGTTGACTTCTTTTTTATTCTTTCGGGGTTTGTGATAGGCTATGCCTATGATGACCGCTGGAATAAGAGTTTGACGATGGGCAATTTCTTTAAACGTCGTCTGATCAGATTACACCCGATGGTGGTGCTGGGAGCTGTTGTAGGAGCTGTTTGCTTTTTGTTGCAAGGAAGCGTGCAGTGGGACGGGACTCATGTAGCTATTTCATCGGTAATGATTGCTTTACTTTTTGCCTTGTTTTTTATCCCTGCCTTACCGGGCGGAATGGGTGAAGTGCGTGGCAATGGCGAAGCGTTTCCGCTCAATGGTCCGGCGTGGTCGCTTTTTTATGAATATATAGGTAATATTCTTTATGCTCTTATGCTTCGCCGGTTGTCTACCAAATCCTTGACAGCACTTGTAATAGCATTAGGAGGCGGTTTGATGGCATTTACCTGGCTCGACATGTCAGGTTACGGAAGTTTCGGAGTGGGATGGACCATGCAGGGAGCCGGGTTTTGGAGCGGCTTATTGCGCATGATGTTCCCGTTTGCGATGGGTCTTTTGCTTTCCCGTCATTTCAGACCGGTAAAAATCAGGGGAGCCTTCTGGATTTGTTCTGCCGTCTTGTTGCTGTTGTTTCTTGTACCTCCTATTGCAAGTAGCGGAACAATCTGTATGAATGGAGTCTTTGAATCTTTTTGCATTATAGTGATGTTTCCTTTACTGGTATGGCTGGGAGCTTCAGGAAAAACCACCGATACCTTGTCTTCGCGTATCTGTAAGTTCTTGGGTGATATTTCGTTCCCGCTTTATATAACCCACTATCCCATCATGTACCTGTTTTATGCGTGGTTGATTAAGCATCAGCTTTTCACATTGGCAGACACATGGCTCGTTGTACTGGGAGTGTGTGCTGCCAATGTGACGTTAGCTTATCTTTATCTCAAACTATACGATGAGCCCGTTCGCAAGTGGCTTGCAGCTAAGTTTACTTAACTTTTAGCGTTCCGCTTGCTTTTTGATATGCAATCCATTCCAGATACAGCTGGAAGTGTGCATCAACTTTTGTTTGCCAGGCCTGCTGCCAAAGAGTTTGTGCTTCTAAATGGTCGGACAAGGTTTCCAATCCTTGTTTGAACTGTTCGGCACTGACTCTTTGGTTCTCTTCGGCTTGTTCCAGTGAAATATCGGCAAGATCGCATTCCAGTTTGGCTTCTTCCAGGTTATTGGCAGCTTGAGTCACTTCTAATAGCATCAGTTCATTCTTGTCTGCCTGTTCCAGCAAGCTTTGCTGCAATTGGGCTTTGGCTGCATTTACCTTATGTTTTCGCTCTCCAAAATGGAAGATAGGAATACTTACATTGAGCAGTGCGGTAAAACTACCTCCATCCAGAAACTTCTGACCGTTTACATCGAGTCCGTTGATGTAATTATAGCTTCCCTGCACGCCTATTTGAGGCAACATTTCGCTGCGCGATAGTTTTACCTGCTGCCGGTTAATTTCTACTTGCTTGTTGAGTATATTATATTCAGGTCGTGCACTGATGTCGTTGGCTTGAAGAGCTGTGCTTAAGTCGACCGACGGATATTCATCGGATACAGTGAGAGACGTGGTAAGAGGTTTGCCTATATAGTGGCATAGGTTCATGGAAGCCAGCCGGAGCGCGTTTTCTGCCTTGCGCCGGTTTATTTCGGCTTCATTTAGTTTGACCTGAACCTTGAGTACATCATTGCGTGACTTCAGTCCATGCCGTAGTGCACTTTCCACATTCTTCATTAACTCTTCCAAGGTTTTGTGATAGGCATTGGCAACCTTTTGCATCTCTTGGGCTTTAACCAGCATGGCATAAGCATGTTCGGTATTCATAATCACCTCTGTTTCGGTTAAAGTCTTGTTCAAAAGAGCCATGTCCTTACCCAACTTTGCCATTTTATAGGCTGAGCGGATTTTTCCTCCCATATAAAGCGGCTGCTGTACGGTGGCTCCTCCCATGTAAGCCCATCCTACTTTATAGTTAAGGTCAATTCCGGGAAAATAGGCAAATCCCCCATTAGGCGTGGGAGTTCCATTTGCTCCGGGCATGAAAACCGGAAGATTTCCTCCCTGAATGGGGAAGTTTCCTTTACTGGTGCTGTAAAGTCCTGTCCCGTTAAGTTTAAAGTCGGGAAAGAAGTTCGCTTTATAGCTTGCTGCAGTATGTCGGGCATATTCAATCTGATAGACCGATGCAGCCAGTTGCTTGTTCTGTTCCAAAGCCATTTCGCGGCATTGCTGTAAGGTGAGATATTCTTGGGCAAGGATACCTTGACAAAGAACAAGAAGAGACAATATCAATCGATTCGTTTTTTTCATTGTTCTACTTTTTTATATGGAAGAAAAGTGCATAAAGCACAGGGATAAACAATAGCGTAATTAGCGTACCGAAAAGTAGTCCTCCCATGATGGATGCGGAAAGAGAGCCGAACATCGGGTCGGTAAGTAATGGAATCATTCCCAATATGGTGGTAAGCGAAGCCATCATAACCGGACGTAAACGGCTTTGCGCACTGTCTGTCAAGGCTGTAACAGGGTCTGTTCCGCTGTTGATTTGCTGTGAAATTTCGTCCATCAGTACGATTCCGTTTTTTATCAACATACCGATAAGTCCTAATGTACCTACAATAGCCACGAAATCAAAGGTCTTTCCAGTCAGCAGCATGACAGCTACAACACCGACTAAAATCATCGGCAAGACAGAAAGAATGATGATGGGTTTGCGGTAATCTTTAAAGAGCATGATAAGAATAGCTATCATCAGGATAATGGCTAAGGGGAAGTTTTTAAACAAGTATTGAGTAGATTGGCTGCTGGCACTTTTTTCCCCTTGCCATTGCAGCTGATACCCTTCGGGCAGTTGTATCTTTTCCAACTTTTCAGCTACAGCCTGCCAGGCAGCTTCCGTTTCCAGTCCGGCAATGGGCGAAGCCTGCACGCGGTAACTCCGTTGTCCGTTATACCGCGGAATGACCGGATATTCCCACCGGATATCAATGCTCCGGCTGATTTGTTTGAGTGGAGTTGTAGCCATGACTTTCTCTATGATATCATTTTTGGTTAAAGTTCCGGTCATAGCTTTGTCAATCATTTCATCGGATAAGACGGTCGGTAAAGAGGGTATCATGGAAAACACTTGCGTGTTGCCTAAGTCCTCAATCGGATTTCCTTTTTCGTCCAGACATTTCAGATAGATGGTATGAGGATGTATGCCTTCGTAAAAACTACCTGTAGGAATTCCTCCTGCGGCAACTAACAATGACATACTCACATTGCTTCTGCTCAGTCCGAGTGCGCGTGCTGCCGCTTGGTCGTAGTCAACTGTAATAACCGGGATTTTCTTTTCCCAGTCGGAGGTTATCAGGCAAACTTCAGGCATGGCTTCCATGATACGCCGTGCACTGTCTGCCAATGTTTCCAGTATGGCAGGGTCTGGTCCCAAGAACTGAGCTTCGATTGGATATTTTTTGAACATCAAGTTATACCGCTTCAGTTTGATATAAGCGTCGGGATAGCGTTCAGAAAGCTCATGCTGAATTTCATCAATATGTTCAACCAGTTCTTCTGCCGAGGTAAAGTCTATAATCAGTTCCCCGTATGACAGTGAGGGATAGGGAATGCTTCGCACCAGATTGTATCGTCCGGGCGTATTTCCTATTGAAGCAGTGATGTGGGTGATTTCCTTCCGTGTCTTCAGATAGTCTTGTATCTCGTTCAAGTCGTGCTCTATCCGTGTATAGTTGGTACCTTCGGGCAACTTGTATTCCATATAAAGCTGGTCGTATGACATATCCGGGAAAAAGCCCCGCTTCATAAACCGGAAGCTAAACAGAGAGAGGAGCAGCAGTCCTACCATAATACCTACGAAGGTAAATCGGTGAGAGAGCCCCCAATGCAGTCCGCAGCGCAGCCACTCATAGGCTTTTCCTTTATAGATACGCTTTTCGCCTTCTTCTTGCACCTCCTTTGAGGGATGCAGATAACGGTTGGCAAGTAGTGGAACATGTACTAGGGCGAGTACCCAGCTGAGGGTCAGCGACACAGCAAGAATGATAAACAAGTCGCGGGTATAAACGCCGGCTGTATCGGGCGACAGGAAGATAGGAAGGAAAGCGAGAATAGCAATTAAAGTAGCTCCTAATAGAGGCATGGCTGTTTTTCGTCCGATAGAAGTCAAAGCCTCCATTCGTGGTTTTCCGGCTTTCATATCTACTAAAATACCGTCGACGATGACAATGGCATTATCCACTAACATTCCCATGGCAAGAATGAAAGCAGCCAGTGAAACCCGTTGCATGGTTCCGTCCATGCTGTAGAGGAAGAGGAACGAACCTAATACGGTAATAAGTAGGGAGATTCCGATGATGATGCCGCTTTTGAACCCCATGGTCAGCATGAGAATGATGACTACAATAGCCACCGATTCAGCTAAGTTGATACCAAAAGTTCCCAATGAGTCTGCCACTCGTTCCGGCTGGTAAAAAACTTTATGGCATTCCACACCCGTAGGAAATCGGTTAGACTTGAGTTCCTCCACTTTCTTTTCCACGGCATGACCGACCTTCAGAATATCCGAACCCGATGAGGCTGCTATTAATATTCCGATAGCCCGTTGCTGATCATAAAAAAGTTCATTGCGGGTGGGGTCTTCATATGCTTTTTCTATCTGTGCAATGTCACAAAGGCGTAACTGGTCATCCTCATGCCCCTGTATCAGCATACGGCTGATGTCTTCTACCGTTTTAAACTTATCGTCAACCGTAACTCGGATTCGGCGGTCTTTATTCTCGAAATAGCCGCTGTATGTTGTTTCGTTTTGTCCGTTCAGAGTAACCAGAACTTCCGCCGGACTTACTCCCAAGGTAGCCATACGGTCTTGCAGCAGTGAAATGTTGATACATTCCTCCCGTTTACCGTAAAGTTCTATCCGTTCTACTCCATCCAAATTGCCGACTTCCCGTTTGATGAGTTCGGCATAGTCAGCCAGTTCACGGTCGCTTAAGCCATCACCTGTCAGTGCATAGAAAATTCCATATACATTGCCGAAATCATCTTGTACTGTCGGTTTGTTGGCTCCTTGAGGTAGAGAAGTTCCTGCATCGTTTACCTTGCGGCGCAACATATCCCAGTATTGTTCCACTTCATTGTCGGGAACCGTGGTTTTCAGTTCCACTTCGATGAGTGACAAGTCATTGTATGAATAACTCTCCGTATGGTCTATATTTCCCATTGAGCGGATTGCTTTTTCCAGCGGGTCGGTCACTTCAAGTTCCACCTGATGGGCAGAAGCTCCGGGATATACCGTGACAACAATCGCTTGCTTAACTTTTATTTCCGGGTCTTCCAGCTTACTCATCTGGTAGCATGAGAAAAGTCCTCCCAGAATCAAAACCGCAATCAGGAAATAGATGAGATTGCGGTTTTGGAAAGCCCATTTACCTATATCTGTCATAGCAAACCTCCTTCATTGGTTGATGATACCGGTTGTAAAATCCGTACGGCTTGACCGTCTTTTAAATAATGAATGCCCGATGATACGATGCAGCTGCCCTGTTTAAGCTGGTTGCAATGAATCAGCAGACTGCCGTCGCTTTTCAGACGTAAACTTTTTACTTCGGTGAGATAGACATGACCGTCTTTGTAGATGAAAAGAAATTCTTTTCCATCTTTCTGCATGACCGAGCTGCCGGGTACAGCCCATACCGTCTGTTCGCCCGATTTGCAGGTAATAGAAACCATCGTATTCATTCCGGGAGAAGGAAGTGGAAGCGTGTTTTTTTCCACTTTCAGTCGCATGGTATAAAGCTGGTTTGAATTTGCTTTTTCTGTAATGCCGATGGGGGTCAGGTTATACGTCTTTCCCGGAAAGACATCGAAGGTGCAAGAAAACAATTCAAACTCATTCCGGCGGATGTATTCTGAAGCCGGCAAGTTCAGTTCCACTTCAGGAGCTTCTCTGCTGATAATAGAGATAACCGGCATACCTGCAGCTACGGTTTCATGCGAATCGAACAGGCGTTTCTGTACAAATCCGTCGAATGGAGCATACATACGGGTATATTCCAGCTGGTCGCGGTGGTTCTTGTATTTTGCTTCAATTTGTTGCAGACCATATCTGGCTTTATCATTGGCATTGGGAGTCGTACCGTTTTCCTGATAGAGTGCCATGACACGCTGTGCCTCTCCTTTAATCTGATTATATTCGGCTTCGGTAGCCTGAAGCTGCACCTCATAGTCGGTGGGGTCTAATTGAGCCAGTAGCTGTCCTTTCCGGACGGCTTCCCCCTCTTTGACCCGTATGTTTTCAATGGTGCCGCTCACTTTAAAGGAAAGGTTGATGTCATGAGCAGCTTTGACTTTAGCGGGGAATTGAAGCACAGAGAGTGACGAAGCCAAGCGTACGGTATCGGTTTTTACGATGCTTACCTTGGTGTTATCTGCTTGCTTTTTCTTGTTGCTGCATGAGGTAGCTACAAGAAGAGCTAGTGCACCTAAGAAAAAATGGAAGAGTTTCATAATAATGATTCTTTATAGTTATAGCTTTTGTAATTACAAATATAACCCTCCCCATAAGAAAAACCAAGTTTGCTAACGAAGTTTAAGTGTTCTTTTTTTCTTATTTTACATGCATGATTACCCCTTATTGCGATACTCTAACGGGCTCATCCCCACATACCGTTTGAAGTATTTTCCGAAAAAAGACATATTGGCAAAATTCAGTGCGTCTGCGATGTCCTGAACAGACAGCTGAGTAGATTTTAACTGCGACTTAGCATCCATGATAACCATCGATGAAATGATGTCACCGCAAGTCTTTCCGGTAATTTGCTTCACAGTAGTACAGAGATGTGCATGTGAGATATTGAGCTTTTCGGCATACCATGCCACATTCCGCGTCTCTGTATAATGCTGCATGACGAGCTGGGCGAAGTTCCGGCAAATCTGGTCGCTTTTTGATGAGATGACTTGATTTTCACTCTGTCCTCTATATAATAAGGAGATTCCTTTATGGATGTTGGCATATAGGTTTGGAGCCATTTCGGCACGAACTTTTTCCGGGAAGAACTCAAACATGCGGATTAGCAGTTTCAGATAATCTTCGAATAAGCCAGCCCCTTCAGCTTTGATTGATAAAACCGGGCGTCCCAATGTAAAGTAAATCAAGTCAAGCAGCGTGTGTGAGCGGTTGGCTTGTTCTATGTAATTCGATGAGAAGCCTAAAAAATAGATTTTCAGATTTCCTTCTACGCTATGAATTTGGAAAATGGTTCCCGGAACGAGGGTAATCACATCGTTCTTCCGTATGGAAATACGGTTCAGGTTAACAGATACTTCAATTTCTCCGTCCATGCAGAGCGCAAAGATTTCACATTTCAGTCGCACCGGATAGTTGCAATAGAGGCTGAGCAGTTCTTTGCTGATGTCGGTTCCTATCAGCCAGTTTTCCGGAAAATCTATTTTAGGAAGTTCTTTCTCTGTCATACTTTTGTTCTTGTTTAATGATTATACAAAGATAAGAATTGCTTTTAAGAACAGAACAATAATATGAAAAATAAACCATATAATACGATAAAACATTAGGTCAATTGTTTTTGTTATATGTGTAAGATAAAGAATGGGACAAAAATGGAAGAAATAGACCTTGTAGGATTTTCGGGTATGATGTTATTTTGTAGCCGTTTTCATGAGGGAGTCATAAATCGGCACTTGCTAAATAGAATAAGCCCTTTGGGGGCTGTAAGAGGAATGAAATACGGCTTGTATGATTCTGGCTGTACTTTTTTTCAAATCAAGATAGAATAATTTTTTCATTGATAAAGTTGTTTAAAAGAATGCCTTGGCGAATCATTTGAAACGCCAAGGCATTTGACTGAAAACGTTTAGGTCTTTTAAATTAAACGCCTAAGCGTTTTGAATCGATGCTTTTTTCTGGCTTTCCTGCCCGTTTGGCGATAAAAAAATCCCTATTTTCCTGAGGTTGAAAAAGTCTGTCTGATTACATTGGAATCGATGTCTGTTTTAAAGTAAATGCTTAAATTGCATTCCTTTTCTGTAATGTTGCATAGAATATTTTTTTAATTTTAGGCGAATTGTTAATGGATAATATAGATATAAATCCGTTATTTATGAGAGATAGTATGTGATGTGAATAAAAAAAAGAACAAAAATAAAATAATTAGACCTTGCACACTTTTTCAGATTGCCGTTACTTTGCATCCGATAAAATAGGCATGTGCCTGTTGCTTAAATTAATAATAAAATAGAATTAGATGAAAAAGAGTATGTTTATTCTTCCGTTGCTGGCGGTAATGTTTGCCGGATGCAGCAACGATACAGAAAATGACGGATTGAACGGGAAGGCAAGTGTAATGCTGAACCTGTCATCCGACTTGTCGTACAGTCGCGCTTTTGATGAAAGTGAGTATAAGAATACGGCTAATTATCAGGTTGAGTTTGTGAAAACAGAAACGAGTGATGTAGTGTATTCGGGAAAATATAGCGATATGCCGCTGGAACCTTATAAAGTGGACCCGGGAGTTTCTTATACCGTTACTGCTTCTTATGGTGAGGATGTGGCTGCCGGCTATGATAAGTTATATGTAAAAGAAACACAGACTTTTGCGGTGGCTGAGGGCGATAATAAAACAATAAATCTGGTATGTAAACCTGCTAATGCTCGCTTGAAACTTGCTTATAGCGATGACTATACCAACTTTTACAGCGACTGTAAGGTGTCGGTAAAAACATCTTTCATGAACGAGCCCTGGGAGATGGGTATTGCTGATAAGGGCAAGGAGTTGTTTATGAAAACCGGTGATAAGGGTACCAAGGCGACGCTTTCCTTTACGGTTTATAATTTAGATGGCAAACCGGTGGAAGTGAATAAAGACCTCTCACAGGAGCTGAGCTTGAATCCACGTGATTCTTATACCTTGACAGTACAACCTGAGTTGAATGAAATAGCAGGCGGAAAAATTGGCATCAATGTGACTATAAACAGCGAGGTAACCGAAGAGAATATCACGATTCAGCTTCCCGGTGAATTACTGTAATTGGAGTGTATAGAGATTTAATTGATAAACAATGAGTATTATGAATAAAATATTGAATATTGCATGGGTGTGCCTGATGTGTGTGTGGACTCTTACCTCATGTGAAATGAAAGATGAGCTGAAAGGAAAAGGTGCCGGAGAAACTGCCGGAACAGTGGAACTTGGCTTGAGTTCAGTATATAATGGACAGATTGCCGGACGTGCAGACGGAGTAGTGGACAATGGCGGAACTACAGGAAATTTTGCGCCAGACGATGTAAATGTGGATAAATATACTTTGGTGATTAAGAACACCGAAACGCAGGAAACGGTAAAGGAAGGAATCATCGGCGAAATGAGAAATGAGGATGGTAGCTTGAAATTCGTTCTCCCGGAAGGAAAGTATAAAGCTGTGGCTTATAATTATGACGGTGCTGAGGTGAATGTATCTGAGCGTCCTTATTTTATGGGGCAGCAGACTTTTTCTGTGCAGGCTGCGGTGACAAGCAAGGTGGATATTCCCTGTAAGTTGGCTTGTGTGGAAGTGGAATTGCATCTGACAGAAGAGTTTCTCTCTACGTTTAAGGATGATTATTCTATCATTGTTGACAATAGTGACGGAGCCAACATGGAATTTACGAAAGCAAAAGGAAATGTGGGTAAGAAGTTTTACTTTAAGACTCCTCAGGACAAATCTTCAATGAATGTCTCGGTGAAAGCTACTACGCAGACTCTCGGCTCTTTTATCAATGTGAACTGTGTGATAACTAAACCGGCTGATGCTGAAGGAAACTCGTTCTTGGCTAACGGAGATTCGTTTATCGTGAACTTGACTCCGGAGGGGGTTACCGAATCGCATGTAACCATTGGAATTACGGTTGATTTAACCTTTACTGAAAAAGGGGTTTCAATTAAAGTTCCGGCTGAGAACATCACGTTTGATGACGGCGGAACAACCGACCCGGAACCATCGGCTGATATTACTTTCGAAGGACTTCCTGCCGAATATACCTGTGTGGCAGGAGATCAAACCATAAACGGACTGAAAGATGTGCATATTCAGGCTTCGAACGGAATCAAGAACTTGAATGTGACGATTTCGGGAGCGATAGAACCACTCTTGGGAGCGGTGGAGCTTCCAAGTACGTTTGATGTGTGTCATCTGGATGCGGCTGTAAAAAGTTCGTTGATAAGTCTGAATTTGATAACCGAGCAAGATTATACTGCATTAAATGCCGGTACCTGCAAGGATTATACCTTTAAGTTGGGAGGCTTGCTTGTGCTTCTTCCGCAGGTAAATGTAGAAGGGATAAGTACCTTTAGTTTATCTGTTTCAGATGGAGCTAGCCAAAAAGGTGGAGATATTAAGGTAACAGTTAACCCTAAACAATAAGCGTACGATGATGAAAAAAATAAATGTCATGATGGGCATGCTCTTGATGATGGGGGCATGGTCTTCCTGCCAGTCGGACAAGAATGACGGAGCAGAGGGGTATGGTTATATCCAATTGTCGGATGTGGATGTGAATAAAGAGGTGGAAATTTCACGTGCAACAGCCGGGGACCAGTTGGCTTTGGATATCTTGGACTCGGAAGGAATCGTCAGAAAACATGCCGACGATTGGAATGAATTGAAGGCAGAACCCGTGTTGCTTCCTGCCGGAAAGGAATATACAGTAAAAGCATATTCTTTCGGTAAAGAAGCCGATACGCAAGGTTTTGATGCTACTCCTTATTATGCGGGAGAAACGAAAAAACTGGTAGTAGCCAATCGTTCAGAAACGGTGGAGGTGACCTGCCGTCTTGCTCAGGCAATGGTGTCGGTGGCATATACGGAAAACTTTAAGAAGGCTTTCGGAAGTGAGGTTTCGTGTACGTTGACCGATGGAAAAGAAACTCCCGAGCTGAATGTAGTCTTTGCTCCTGCTGAAACTCGTCCTGCATACGTGAAGGCAAATCAGCCCTTGAAGGTGGCGTTGGCTTTGCCCGGAGGAAAAACATTCTCGAAGCAGTTCGTTGAAACGGCTAAAGCGGCTTATCACTATAAGTTGACTTTCGACATGACGGACGGAAAAGGTGACTTTAATGTCTCAGTCGATCAAAGTAAGCATGAATATACCGTGATATTGAAAATCCCTACCACAAGTCCGGACTTGCAGACTGAAAACATTGCTAACAATGTATCAAAAGTGTGGGGACAGTTTGCTTATCTGTCTGGTACATGTAAGCTGGAGGGAGCAGTGTCTTTCAAATACAAGAAGAAAGGTGAAGGTACAGAATGGACAACAGTTGATGCTGAAAAAGCCGCAACCGGTGAAAATGCTTATCAGGCAAAGGCTGCTCCGTTGGAACTGAATACCGAATATGAATATTACATTGCTTGCGGTGCTCAGACCGGTGAGACTTGTTCATTTAAAACCGAGGCTTTGGATGCAAGTCTGACTAACTTGGGATTTGAAACCTGGACTCAGGATGGTAAAAACTGGTATCCGAATGCAGATGCATCTAATAGCTATTGGGCTACAGGAAATGAGGGAGTAACTTTAGGAGGAAACTCAAATACAGTTGGTGTGGATGATTCTCATTCTGGTAAGTCTGCTAAAATGGAAACAGTTCAGGTAACAGTCTTGGGATTTATTAAAGTAACAGCCGCAGGTAATATGTTTATTGGAAGCTATAAAACAAACGCTTCTAAACCGGCGAGTAGCGTAACATTTGGTCGTCCTTATTCAGGTGCCCGTCCGGTGAAACTTTCTGGTTGGTACAAATATACTCCGGGACCAGCCATGAATGATGGTACAGTGCCTTCTGACAGAAAATTAATAGTAGATGAATGTGACATCTATATCAAGCTTTGGGCAGGTGAAGAAGTAATAGCCGAAGCACATCATATCACAAACGAGACGGTGTCGGAATATAAGAAATTTGAATTGCCTATTAACTATAAGGATGAAAGTAAGCGTCCCGATAAAATCACGATTGTGGCTACTTCAAGTCGTTACGGAGGAGAATTTAGCGGAACAAACGTTATTGGTCAGCTTGCGGTAGGCAGCACCCTTTGGGTTGATGATTTTGAATTATCATACTATTAATAAGAAATGAGTTTTTAGGTTTGTAAGTTTCGGGGTTTTGCTGTTCGGCAGTTACCCCAGAAACTTATAAACTTAAAAACTTGCATACTTTATATGAAGAAACTTACATTTATACTACTTGCTTTTCTGTGTATAGCTCCAGCTTATGCCCGTAAAAGCTATGACCGCGGAATAGTCAATTCTTTGTTCGTTCCCAAAGGAACCTGGATGGGAGGTACAACTTTCTCTTATACAGAGATGAATGGAGATGATTATCAGTTCCTTGTTTTAGATAACATCAATGCCAATGGATATACCTTTAAGGTCAGTCCGTATGCCGGTTATTTTTTTAGAGATAATATGGCAGCCGGATTGCGATTGGGTTATAACCGTACCTATGGCGATTTGGGCAATATAGACATTGACTTGGGTGATGACCTGACTTTCGATGTGAGCGATTATAAGTATTTGGAACATAAATATACCGCAGCAGGTTTCCTGCGCACTTATCTCGGCTTGGGAAGCGGAAAAATATTCGGCTTTTTCAATGAGGTGCGGTTTGCTTATGGTTTTGGTCAGGGAAAAACCACCTCAGGAACAGGTAATGATTTGACTGGTACATATCAGCGTTCGCATAGCTTCCAGATTGGTATCGCTCCGGGGTTGACTGCTTTTGTTACCAATAATATGGCTGTTGAGGTGTCAGTCAATGTAATGGGACTTGATTTTGACTGGGTAAAGCAGACCACCAATCAAGTGGAGCATGGTTCGTATCGTAAAAGTTCTGCCGATTTTAAGATTAATATCTTTTCTATAAATATCGGTCTTTGTACTTATTTTTAAGATAACGTAATATGAGCATTAAAAATAGCATATCTTATTCTTTGCTGGGAATAATAGGTTTGTGTTCCAGCTGTATTGAAAATGATATACCTTATCCTCACATTGAAGGGGTTATTCAGGAGTTTCAGGTAGCTGGAATGAAAGGAGAACCTACACTCAATACGCAAGCCCGCACCATTGATATTACCATCGGTGAGGAGGTGTTGATTGATAGCCTTCCTGTTACTCGTCTGGTGGCAAATGCTGAATCAGCGATTTATCCGGACTCTGTAGCCTGTATTAAGGCTGCTAATTTCCCGTCGTTTAGTTTTCAGACGGAAAGTGACCTTCCCGGTAATGCCAATACTGCGATCAACTTTACTCGTCCGGTACGTTTCCTGCTGAAGACATATCAGGAATATGTATGGACGGTTTCTGTAAAGCAGGAAATAGAACGGACAATAGAAGTGGAAAATCAGGCTGGTAGCCCGAAAATTGACGAACAAAATCGTGTCGTTATTATTTATGTGACCGATGAGGCGGATTTCCACGATATTACGATACATAAGTTGAATCTGGAAGGAGCAAAAACGAAACTGGAACCTTCGATTGCAGAAGTGACCGACTTTACCCGACCGCGTGTGTTCAAGGCGTACCGTAACGGGCGTTATATGGGCGACTGGACGGTGGATGTGCAACATTCAAATGTACCTGCCAGTGTAACTTCACTCAACCCCTGGGCAAAAAAGGTCATGCTTGAGGGTGAGATGCGAAGCGGAACGACGCCTTCACTTGAATACCGGGTGCAAGGGGAGGAAGAATGGCTGGAGGTAGATGCTTCTGCTATTGAAGAAACGGGAAAAACTACTTTTTCGGCTACGATAGCAGGATTGACAGAGAATACGTCTTATGAGGTTCGTGCCTTGTCGAACGGTGAAGCTGGCGAACCGGTCACTTTTCAGACCGAGCGGATTATACAGATTCCGAACTTGAATTTCGATACTTGGACACTGGGCGATAACGGAAAGACTTGGTATCCTAATCCGGTAGCGGTGGCAGATGATGCAACGAATCCTCAGACTTATTGGGCTACTGGAAATGAGGGGGTGACCATTTATAAGGAGTCGAATACGGTTCCGGTAGAAGGCAAAGAAGCTTACAAGGGAAAGGCTGCTCGCATGCATACGTATGGTGATATCCTGCTGGTAGGAGCTGCTGCCGGGAACTTATTTATCGGTACATATAAAACGAACATGGGAAGACCGGTGGAAAGTCCGTCTTTCGGCCGTGAATATACAGGGGCTCGTCCCACCCGGTTAAGTGGATATTATAAATATACTTCAAAGCCGATTTCTTATAACGGCTCAGTTCAGGGAAATCTGAAAACCGACCAGTGTCATATTTACCTGTGGCTGAAAGACCAGGCTGGAAATGAAATTGCTTATGGCGAGTTTGTGGGCAGTGAGACTGTGAGTGAATATACAAAATTTGAGTTTGAAATAGAGTATAAGGACAAGAAGGCAAAACCGGCAAAGATGGCTATTGTAGCGACTTCGAGCAAATATGGAGGCGACTTTGATGAAGCCGGAAAGAAAGTCATCGGTCAGGTTGGCGATGGAAGTACATTGTGGGTAGATGAATTTGAATTAGGTTATGAATAAACAAGTAATAAGATATTTAAAGTGGACGGGCAAGTTGGCGTGTGTCATGCTGGTTGCTGCTTTAGCCGGATGTCAGTCGGAAGATGAATTTACCTCTTCCGGACAGACTGGTTTACGATTGGCATTGACTGATGAGGCGGAACATGCTTATTCGCGTACGTCTCCTTCTGAATTGGAACAGCCATTAGTGAGTGCTTTCAATTTGCAGGTGGTGAGCAGTGGCACAGGCAAGACGGTTTATAAAGGTAATTTTAAAGAATCAGTTTTGTTGAAGGAAGGTTTTTATAACTTGACTGCAAGTTATGGAGAAAATCCGGTGATTGCGCTCGATGCTCCGTATTATGTGGGAACGCTTGAGGAGCAAAAAGTAGTCAAAGGAAAAATGACTTCTGCTTCTATATCTTGCTCGGTGGCGAATGCACTGCTTTCTGTGATCTATAACGAAGAAACCTTGAAAAAAGTATATGAAAGTTATCAGGTAGTGGTTTCTGTAGCTGATGAATCCGTAGTTCTGGACGCATCATCGGGTAAGAGTGCCTACTTCCGTGCCGGTTCTTCGGTTAAATTGGTTTTTCAAGGAAAGCAGTTGGGGTCGGGGAAAGAAGTGAGTTATGAAATTCCCGATAAAGAACAATTCAAAGCTATCGCAGCCAAGAAGCATGTCAAGGTAACATTGGGCGTTAATGTCGAATCTATACCTTCAGGCGTAGGCGTTTCAATTGAAAAATTGGAGGTAGAAACGGTTTCAATAGCGGAAACTATTCCGATGGAATATATGCCAAAACCAAAACTGGAGGCAGAAGGATTTGTGAATAACGAGCTTTCATTTGCCGAGACGGAAAAGAAATCAGCTTCTGTACGCTTGAAGTTGGCTTCGCCTTTGCAGGACTTGAAACTAAAATTTAAATCCACAGATGCGAAGTTTGCAAGTCTGAGTTCAGAAAAGGAATATTTATTGTCGAATACAGAAGACAAGGCTACGGTTGAAACGGCCTTGGGTATTACCTTGCCTGAAATCGGAGCGAAGGAAGGAACGCTTGACTTTACTTCGTTGATACCGCAGTTGATGACAGATAAAGGTGCTACGGTGGAGTCGGTTGTTGAAATTGACGTGAAAGCAAACAACCGATGGAGCAGTGAAAAAACGGATGCTCAAGCTCGGACTTATAGCTTGAAGTGTAATAAACCTGTTTTTCGGGTTAGTGCATATCCCGGCAATATATGGACAAAGGAGTTTACTGTAAATCATTTACTTTCCGAGGATGTGGAGAGTGGAGATTGTGAAGCCCTTTCTCAAAAGATGAAATATCAGTTTAGCGTAGATGGAAATTCTGGTTGGACTGACTTAGGTGAAGATTTGCGTAAAACTGAACTGACTCCCGGTACAACTTATTATATTCGTGGTGTGTATCGTGATGTGATTGAAAGTGAGGCTGTAGCGGTGAAAACTTATGATGCTTTAACGATTCCGAACTCTACCTTAGATGAGGGTTATGATACTACATATCCTAAAGATAATAACCCTTTATATACATTTAGGGGTGGCTGGATTGATACTCGTAATGAGTTGACTTGTCATGAAAAGGGTGTAAATGCTTTTTATGTATCCAAATCAAGTACATTGCCAATAAGCGATAATGGAAGTACTGTTGCTCATCTGATGATGCTTGGCTGGGGAGCAGGTAATACTTGTAATTTTGGGAACAAGAGTGGAAGTGTCATTTATCATGTTTCTTCAGGGATTGTATGTGTGGGCGATTATGAGCCTGTTGAGGGGAGTATAAAGGCGAAAGAAGCTTCTATTCGTCCTACTTCTTTAATGTTTACTTACAAGGCTGCACCTTATAGTGATGATGAGTATTTGATTGAGATAGCTTTATTGAATGTGGCAAATGAGAATGAAAAGGTTCTTGGTTATGCCAAATTACAATCTGGAAATCCAGTTGCTGACTATACATCCCAAACTCTTGATATCATATATGATGATGAGTTGAAAACTCTTCCTATAACTCATGTACGGGTTATTTTTAAGGCTGGGGTAAAAGAAGATAAAGATCATTTGGAAGATAAGTTTAAAGATGCATCAATTTGGAACGGATATAGCAATGCTTATCTGATAGGAAGCCAGTTTTGGTTAGATTCATTTTCCTTAGTTTATGACAAATAAAGCAAGAAATTCATGAAACGAAATAAACTTTATGCATTGTGTGGAATCTTCCTGTTGGCAAGCTGCCAGCAGGAAGAAACTCCTTCGGCAGAAGGAAGCCTGTCTGTGGCAGGAATCGAACTTCGGAGTGCAGAAATTGAGCAGTTATCACGTGCGGTAGATGAGCCATTGACCGTAGATCTTTATAAAGGTGGAGAGAAACTTCGGACATTGACCGCAGAGGAGATGCAATCTAAAATCAATCTGGATGCGGCTTCCGATTATTCTTTAAAAGTGTATAGTGTAAATTACGGTTCAGATGTGAATTGGACAAATGAGCAAAAGGGAGAGCCAATCTATTATAAAGAAGAACCATTTTCTGTGAAACCGGGAGAAACCACCTCACTGAAGGTGAAGGTTCCGATGTCGAACTATGCCGTGAAACTTGTTCTTCCGGAAGGGTTGGATTGGGTAAGCAGTTCCGAATTTACGGTGACTTCCGGTGAGCGTTCGGTAAAACTGCAAAACGGAGAAACCGCTTACTTCCCTTATGCGGAGGGAGACTCGTTTACTTATCAATTGAATCTTACCAATGCGGATAATGAAACGTTTGAACTTACAGGCTCGTATGGTACAGAAGAAAATAAGAAACTGGCTTTTAATACATGTTATGAGGTAACCTATAGTATGGCTACTCAATCTTTGCAAACAGAGGAAAGATAAGAGAACAGATAGAAAAGGAAAGCGCAATGCCCTTGTTTCAGATGAATACAAAGGGAATTGCGCTTTTATTATGTAGTTATGTGAATAGAATTCTTATCCTACATTTTTTACTTTAATCAGATATTCAGCAATCTGAACCGCATTCAGAGCGGCACCTTTTTTAATCTGGTCGCCTACAATCCAGAAGGTCAGTCCGTTTTCATTGGTAAGGTCTTTACGGATACGTCCCACATAAACGGGGTCTTTACCTGCAAGGAAAAGCGGCATAGGGTATTCTTTCTTTTCAGGATTATCCATTAAAATCAACCCTTCACCATCGGCAAAAGCATTGCGGGCTTCTTCTATGCTGATGGGGCGTTCTGTTTCCAGCCAGATGCTTTCAGAGTGAGAGCGAAGTGCGGGTACACGTACGCAGGTAGCACTTACCTGAATGTCGGAGTGCATGATTTTACGTGTTTCGTTATACATCTTCATCTCTTCTTTGGTATAGCCGTTTTCGGTAAATACGTCAATCTGCGGAATCAGGTTAAATGCCAGCTGATATGCAAATTTCTCTACGGTTACAGGTTCGCCTGCCAACACCTGACGGTATTGTTCGTAAAGTTCGTCCATGGCAGCTGCACCGGCTCCGCTGGCAGCTTGGTATGTAGATACATGTACGCGTTTGATATGGGATAAGTTTTCGATGGCTTTTAATGCGACAACCATCTGGATGGTGGTGCAGTTCGGATTTGCAATAATGCCTCGCGGACGATTCAATGCATCTTCAGGGTTTACTTCTGGAACAACCAATGGTACGTCGTTGTCCATGCGGAATGCGCTTGAGTTGTCAATCATCACAGCACCGTATTTAGTAATTGTTTCGGCAAACTCTTTGGATGTGCCTGCTCCGGCTGAGGTGAAAGCGATGTCAACTCCTTTGAAATCATCGTTGTGTTGCAAGAGTTTTACTTCAATTTCTTTACCGCGGAAGGTGTATTTTCGGCCGGCACTGCGTGATGAACCAAATAATACTAACTCGTCAATCGGGAAATTTCTTTCCTCGAGCACGCGCAAGAACTCTTGTCCTACGGCTCCGCTCGCACCAACAATAGCTACTTTCATTTTCTTTTTTCTTTTTTTTGTGTGCGTTAATAATCTCTTGTTTGTATTCAACTTGAATATCCTGCTGCAAAAATAAAACATTTTGAAATAAAAAACGGGATGTGCAGAACTTTTTTCGTATTTTTGTTCCTAAAATGAAATTAGAGTGTACATCTTTATGAAAGAATGGTTTGATTTGGTAAATTTTGATATCCATTTTCCGATTGCTGACCCTACGTGGATTTTTTTCCTTGTGCTGGTTATCATACTTTTTGCACCAATTGTGCTGGAACGTTTGCGCATTCCTCATATCATCGGCATGATTCTTGCCGGTCTCGTGGTGGGAGAGCATGGTTTTAATATTCTGGCGCGTGACAGCAGTTTCGAATTGTTTGGCAAGGTGGGCTTGTATTATATCATGTTCCTTGCCGGACTCGAAATGAATATGGAGGATTTCAAGAGTATTCGTGGTAAGGCAACTGTATTGGGACTTCTGGCATTTATATTTCCGCTGGGAATAGGGATATGGACCAATCAGTATTTGCTGGGATATGGTTTAATGACCTCCATACTGCTTGCCAGTATGTATGCTTCTCATACATTGATTGCTTATCCTATTGTGATTCGTTATGGAATAAACCGACAGCGGGCTGTAAGTATAGCGGTGGGAGGTACTGCGGTTACAGATACGTTGACTTTGTTGGTCTTGGCTGTAATCGGAGGTATGTACAATGAGAGCGGTGACTCGGATTGGTTTATTGTATGGCTGGTTTTGAAGGTTCTGGTACTGACCTTGATTATCATGTATTCATTTCCTCGTATAGGCCGATGGTTTTTCCGTCGTTATACAGACTCTGTAGTGCAGTATATATTTGTATTGGCGATGGTCTTTTTAGGAGCCGGACTGATGGAGTTTATAGGAATGGAAGGTATTTTGGGAGCTTTCCTCGCAGGTCTGGTTCTGAACAGGCTGATTCCTCATGTGTCTCCTTTGATGAGTCATCTGGAGTTTGTGGGCAACGCTTTGTTTATTCCTTACTTCTTGATAGGAGTGGGTATGATGATTAATGTGAAAGTTTTGTTCGGTCATCTTGATTCCTTGAAGGTGGCAGGGGTAATGATTGTGGTGGCTTTGCTGGGAAAATGGATTGCTTCATGGTGTACGCAGAAAATATATCGGATGCGCGCATTGGAACGTGAATTGATGTTCGGATTGAGCAATGCGCAGGCTGCAGCAACTTTGGCAGCCGTATTGGTGGGATATAATATTATACTGCCTGATGGGCAGCGACTGCTTAATGAAGATGTATTAAACGGAACGATTTTGCTTATCTTGGTGACTTGTGTGGTGAGTTCTTTCATTACGGAATATGCCGCCAAGCGTGTGGCGATGGATGATGCGGAACTGCATGAAGAAAAGGCGCAGGAGAAGGAACGTTTCTTGATTCCGGTAGCTAATCCGGAAACTATTGATAGCTTGATGGAACTGGCTATGGTGGTGCGTGATGAAAAGCGAACCGATAATCTTGTGGCATTAAGCGTGGTCAATGATAATAACGATTCGGTTAAGTTGGAGATGAGGGGAAAACGGAGTTTGGAACGGGCTGCTCAGATTGCGGCTTCCGCCAATGTTCCACTTAAAACTGTGAGTCGCTTTGACTTGAACATCACTACAGGTATTTTGCATACAGCCAAAGAGAATGAAGCAAACAGTATTATTATAGGTTTGCATTATAAAGCAAGCATTGTGGATTCTTTCTTTGGAAACTTAACGGAAAACTTGTTGAAGAGTACTTACCAGCAGGTGATGATTGCTCGTTTCTTGATTCCGGTGAATACGTTGCGGCGTATCATTGTGGCTGTTCCGCCTAAGTCGGAATTTGAGCATGGCTTTGTGAAATGGATAACTCATCTGTGTCGTATGAGCAGTCAGTTGGGATGTCGTTTGCATTTCTTTGCTCATCCGCAGACGTTAGGTTATATCAAGGGATATATTACCAAAAAACATAAGGATGTTTTGACTGAATATCAGGAACTGGAAGACTGGGACGATTTGCTGATTATTACCGGACAGGTAAATTTTGATCATTTGCTGGTAATTGTGAGTTCACGTCGTGGTTCGATTTCTTATGACTCTTCTTTCGAGCGTCTTCCGATGCAGATTTCTAAATACTTTAATAATAATAGTATCATGTTGCTGTATCCTGACCAAAAAGGCGACCCTAATGAATCGCTTTCATTTGCTGATCCACGAGGTATGGCAGAAACACAGTATTATGATAAAGTGGGAAACTGGTTCTATAAATGGTTTAAAAACTCATGAGTAACGATGTAAGACAGTGGCAGCAACGTACCGAACTGTTACTGGGTGAAGAAAAAATGGAACGTCTGCGCAAGGCGCATGTGCTGATTGTCGGAGTGGGCGGAGTAGGAGCTTATGCGGCTGAGATGATTTGCCGTGCCGGAGTGGGACATATGACTCTTGTGGATGCCGATACGGTACAGCCCACTAACATAAACCGGCAGCTTCCTGCGACTCACTCTGCATTGGGACGTCCGAAGGCTGAAGTCTTGGCGGAACGTTTCCGTGATATTAATCCTGAGTTGGATTTGACTGTACTTCCGGTTTATTTGAAAGATGAGGCTATCCCGGAGCTGCTTGATAGCCGGAAGTTTGATTTTATCGTAGATGCTATTGATACGGTAGCTCCTAAATGTTACTTGATTTATCATGCAATGCAACGGGGAATAAAAATTGTAAGCAGCATGGGTGCTGGAGCTAAGAAAGATATAACTCAAGTACGTTTCGCTGATTTATGGGAAACTTATCATTGCGGCTTGAGTAAGGCTGTAAGAAAACGATTGCAGAAAATGGGAGTAAAGCGAAGACTTCCGGTGGTGTTCAGTACTGAACAAGCCGATGAAAAGGCGGTTATCTTGGTTGATGATGAACAAAATAAAAAATCTACCACCGGAACTGTCAGTTATATGCCGGCTGTGTTTGGCTGTTATTTGGCTGAATATGTAATTCGGAAAATATAAGAAGGGGAACGGAGATATAGATGCCAGGTTTCAGATGTATTTGAGAGGATATAATACCGATATCTATTATGTATCTGGCTGGTTGAAAGGAAAAGTTTTGATAGCTTAAGACTAAATTCAACAACTTATAAACTAAACAACTTGAGCAAATGATAGAATTACAGGGAGTAACCAAGAGTTTCGGTTCACTTCAAGTTCTGAAAGGAATTGATTTAACAATCACTAAAGGTGAGGTGGTAAGTATTGTGGGTCCGAGTGGAGCAGGAAAGACTACGTTGCTTCAACTGATGGGTACCTTGGATAAACCCGACAGTGGAAATATCTTCTTTAATGGTGTAGCTGTCAATTTGCTGAAAGAAAAAGAATTATCAGCTTTCCGCAATAAAGAAATTGGTTTCGTCTTTCAGTTTCATCAGCTTCTTCCTGAGTTTACCGCTTTAGAGAATGTAACTATTCCTGCTTTGATTCAGGGTGTTTCGGCTGGAGAGGCGCGTAAGAAATCGCTTGAAATGCTGGACTTTTTAGGCTTGTCTGATCGTGCTTCGCATAAGCCGGCTGAACTCTCAGGTGGAGAGCGGCAGCGTGTGTCAGTAGCTCGTGCGCTCATAAACCATCCGTCGGTAGTTTTCGCTGATGAGCCGTCTGGTAGTCTTGATACGCAGAATAAAGAAGAGTTACATCGTTTGTTTTTTGATTTGCGTGATAAACTGGGACAGACGTTCGTTATTGTAACTCATGATGAGGGGCTGGCCGGTCAGACAGACCGTACTATTCATATGGTAGACGGGCAGATTTTGGATGTGCTTTAAAGCTGCAGATAGTAAGAAGAAAAAACTCACCAAGGTGAAACCGGAAAAGGTTTACTTTGGTGAGTTTTTAATTCTAATCAGTGGCTGCTGAATAATAAATTGCTAATACCTATTGTTGTAATCAGCATATGTTATCCTTATCTTTTACCTGTTATCGTCGGTTGGGTAAATCTTCCATTAAAATATCAAAGTAGCTAAATGCGGATTGTGGTCGGAAAGAAATCCGGTTTGTTCCTCTGTCTCTTTAGGAATAAAACTGTTTGATACTTTGATTTGTGGAGTTACAAAGATGAAATCAATTTTTTCGCAAGAGTCACCCGGTATTTTACCAAAATCATGGAAGGTATAGTTTATACCTTCTGTTTTTTCTGCAATTTTAGCAACATCTTTCATTATAAATTCATTGGTGGTAATGGTTTGATAGGCATCCCACTTTTCCGAAACATTAAAATCGCCAGTAAGTACAGCGGGCTGGTTTCCCACTATTCCCTTTATTTTTTCGATGATAAGTAAAGCACTCTTGGTACGGGCTTCTACTCCGATATGGTCAAAGTGAGTATTTACAGCCATAACGATTTTCCCGGTTCCCTTTTCTTTTAATTTTGCCCATGTTGCAATGCGGGTGCATGCTCCGTCCCATCCAATGAAACCAACGCTGTCTGGATATTGAGAGAGCCAGAAAGTATTGCTGTCGAGAACGTCAAAGCGGTCTTTTCTGAAGAATATGGGAGCATATTCTCCTTCGGTTTTTCCATCATCGCGTCCTACGCCAACTTCTGCATATTCAGGAAGTCGGGCTTTGAGGTCTTCCAATTGATTGTGTAGAACCTCCTGCATACCTACAACATCTAAATTATGTGCTTTGATAAAATTGGCCACTGTATCTTTTCGATACTTCCAATTATTTAAACTGTCTTCAGGATTGTCATAGCGGACATTAAATGTAGCCCATTTTACCTCAATCGTTTCTGGCTTTTGAGAGCAGGCTGCCAGAGCTAATAAAGCCAATCCTGCAAACAGAGAAGTGAATTGTTTTTTCATGTTATAAGATTTATATGAATTAATACCATGTGTTATAATAACAAATTTAAATGAAAAAATACTTAGCGTGAGGCTTGTTTTTTGTAAAAAAAGTAATTTACTTGTTTTTTCAGTTTTTGTGGCGTGATATATCTGGCTGAAATGTTCGAAAAAGTATTTAAGGTTTATGAGAGGAGTGCCGGGACCTTATTATTATAAAGTGTTAAGCTATTATAAGTATCTTCATAAAAGCAGGTCGTAAAAATAAAACTCGACAAGTTCATCATGTTTAACCAGAAAAACTTTTTATCTTTACAGCAAAATAGGAAAATATGAGCCATATACTATTAGGAAGATATAATCAACTGGAGGTTGTAAAAGAAGTAGACTTCGGTATGTATTTGAATGGAGACGAGGATGGTGAAATCTTGTTGCCCAAACGTTATGTGCCTGAAGATTGTAAACCGGGTGACATACTGAATGTTTTTATTTATCTGGATATGGATGAACGCCTGGTGGCAACGACATTAACCCCTTACGCCCAGGTGGGTGAATTTGCTTATTTAGAAGTAGCCTGGGTGAATCAGTATGGAGCTTTTTTAGACTGGGGATTGATGAAAGACCTTTTTGTTCCGTTCCGTGAACAGAAACTGAAGATGCAAAAAGGAAAGAAGTACTTTGTACATGTTCACTTGGATGAAGAAAGTTACCGTATTGTTGCTTCGGCAAAGGTAGAGCGTTATCTGTCGAAGGATAGAGCTGGATATCGGCAGGGAGAAACGGTAGATTTGATGGTGTGGCAGCAAACCGATCTTGGCTTTAAAGTAATTGTGGATAACCAATACAGCGGAATGTTATATCGTAATGAAGTATTCCGTACTTTGGAACCCGGCATGCGTATGCAGGCTTATGTAAAGCAAGTGCGTGAGGACGGAAAAATAGACTTGGAACTTCAGCGGGGAGGAGTACGTAAAGTAGATGATTTTTCAGAGGTTCTTTTACAGCATATCAAGGATAATCAGGGATTTACCACGATGAATGATAAAACAGATGCCGAACTGATATATGCAACGTTTGGTGTGAGTAAGAAAACATTTAAGAAAGCAGTAGGCGAGTTATATAAGAAGCGTCTGGTTGTTTTAGAAGAGGGAGGTATCCGTTTGGCGGATGCTTAAATTAATAAAGATTTTCCCCGGAAGGTGGTTAATGACATGTTGTTTGCATACATTTCATTAATCACCTTTTTTCTTTGGATGCTCTTCCTTATGGATTTCACGGCTCTTTCACTTAAAGCCAGTACTCTCTTGGAAGTACTGGAGTACTCCTTAGAAAGTACTGGAGTACTCCTTAGAAAGTACTGGAGTACTTCCCAAGAAGTACTGAAAGCAGACCTCATTGTTAAATGAAAGTGCCGCACTTGAATGAACCAAAGAGCCGTGCTTATGATTTAAAGTCTTTGTAGAAAAATTTGTACTATGGTTTTTATTTGTTACTTTTGTCTCACGAAAAATAAAACGATTTAATATTATGAATTGGCTACAAGATTTGTTAACGAATCCTAACTCGATAGCCCACATTGTTGCATTATATGCATTTGTCATCGCCGCAGGGGTCTTGTTGGGAAAAATTAAATTCTTCGGTATTTCACTGGGAGTTACATTTGTCTTGTTTGTGGGAATTATGGTCGGGCATTTCGGTTTCACCGGAAATCCGGCAATTCTTTCGTTTATTCAAGACTTCGGACTGATATTGTTTGTATTCTGTATCGGTTTACAAGTTGGTCCTTCATTCTTCTCTTCATTTAAGAAGGGAGGTATAACCATGAACTTGCTTGCGGTGGGCATAGTCATGTTGAATATTGCAGTTGCATTGGCTCTTTACTACGCTCTGCAGGGGCGTGTGGAAATGCCGATGATGGTAGGTATCCTTTGTGGTGCGGTAACGAATACTCCAGGTCTTGGTGCGGCGAACGAAGCTTTGCAGCAGTTGAGTTATAACGGTCCGGAAATCGCGATGGGTTATGCCTGTGCTTATCCGCTGGGAGTAATGGGTATCATTTTGTCTATGATTGTAATCCGTTATTTGTGCCGGGTGGATATGAACCGGGAAGCTGAAGAAATCCAGCAGGAAGAGGAAGCCAATCCTCATCTGAAACCTTACACTATTTCACTGAAGGTGCAGAACGAGGCTTTGACGGGTAAGAAACTTTCTCAGGTTCAGGCTTTTCTGGCACGCGATTTTGTATGTACGCGTATCATTCAAGATAACCGGATGGTTTCGCCAAACGCAAATACGGTGTTGCGCTTGGGAGACAAGATGTTTATCGTATGTGCGGAGGATGACTCAGAAGCTATCATGACCTTTATCGGTCCGAGTATTGATATGGACTGGAATGCGACCAATCATTCGGATAAGCCGATGGTTTCACGCCGAATTTTGGTTACACAACCTCAGATTAACGGAAAAACATTGGGTGAACTGCACTTCAGCAGCATGTATGGAGTGAATGTAACTCGTGTAAACCGTTCAGGTATGGACTTGTTTGCTGCCCGTAACTTGCGTTTGCAGGTGGGAGACCGTGTGATGGTGGTAGGAACACAAGATGCTATTGAACGTGTTGCAGGTCTGTTGGGTAATCAGTTGAAGCGTCTTGACCATCCGAATATTGTTACCATTTTTGTGGGTATCCTTTGCGGTATTTTCTTCGGTAGTCTGCCTATAGCAATTCCAGGTATGCCTACTCCGGTGAAGCTTGGTTTGGCTGGAGGTCCGCTGATTATTTCTATTTTAATCGGGCGCTTCGGACATAAGGTTAAGTTAGTGACTTATACAACCATGAGTGCGAATTTAATGTTGCGTGAGGTAGGTTTGGTACTTTTCCTTGCCAGTGTAGGTATAAAAGCCGGTGGTAACTTTGTTCAGATGGTTGTGGAAGGTGATGGACTGCTTTATGTCGGTTTAGGATTTTTAATAACGATTATTCCATTGCTGATCATGGGTATGATAGCACGTTGGCATCACCGTGTGAACTATTATACATTGATGGGACTTATTGCTGGTAGTAATACAGACCCTCCTGCATTGGCTTATGCTAATCAGATTTCAGGAAACGATGCACCTGCCGTAGGCTATTCAACAGTTTATCCGTTGGCAATGTTCCTTCGTATCCTTACAGCTCAGCTTCTTATTTTGACATTGGCGGGTTAAAATGGATATTTGATTGAATTTCTGTTTTTTTTCACGAAATAATTTTCTTGATAAAAGAATTATGCTTTAATTTGTAATCAAGAAATAAACCATAAAAATAGAAGACACACATGAAAAGCTTGTTAAAGAACTTGGGAGTAATATCTGTCTCTTATACACATCTCCGAGCCCACGAGACCGTACTAGATCTCG
>ERZ1027042.32-NODE-32-length-95718-cov-30.971525_pt1 | contig 95718 bp, 87 predicted proteins | sample MGYA00519435_ERZ1027042 | MGnify/ENA primary metagenome ERZ1027042 (study PRJEB26926, sample SAMN06164586) | human gut metagenome | biome: ENVO:00009003; feature: ENVO:2100002; material: ENVO:00002003 | host: Homo sapiens | place: USA | collected 2012 ...
TGATTATCTCATGAAAAGTTGGTGGCGACAAACCGTGCGATTATACATCGCTTACAAAAGGTGAACAAGATCCAATTCATTTGTGGTGGAATATATTGAATTAAAAAATGTACCATCAAAATTGAATTTCAAATTAATGTTATCAGCGGCAGCTTCTTTTGTCATAAAAGAAATAATTGCATCAATACCGGAATATCCTGTTTGCGGAATAGAGGTTATATTTGGTGCACATTGATTTAAAAGCTCCTGCCTATATGTCTTGATTGAGTTTATTTCATCAGACAAAGATAGGCCCTTTGAACGTAGGGTATTAATATCCGATTTTTCAGTCGTCATAAGATAAGTGCATACCGAGTCGGCCATAGCATTTACGATTCTATTATCTTTATGAACGATAGCACCCAGTCTCTTATTTTCTTCCTCAAGCTTAGCTATATAGGCTTTATCTTCTGACTTGGAAGTGCGTAAAGCCTGTATTTCGAGAAGACGCAGCTTTTCCCTATAGTTTTTAGAAATTTGTGCTCTCCACCAGTATAGGATAATGATTAGACAAATTGGAATAATGGTAGCTCTGAACCTTCGAGTTGTGTATTGGTGATATGGAGACACCTGCTCGATAGTCATTGTTCCTAATGATATTAAGCAAATGACAGTGTTGCAGTTTACCATTCCGTTGAATATTAATGCAGTTATACTTTGATACACTGGTTTTATCTTTAATATACACATGAGTATTGATGGGTATAATGCACAAATTGTAATAGTAATTCCGGGTACATGTGTAAATGACATGTTCAAAAAAACGACAAGTAACGAGCATAAAACTAAGGATACTACATTGAAAAGCAGCAGATTAATAACGTATGAGGATAGTGAGATACAAATCGTTGATAAAGACCATTTCTTTTTGTTAAAGCATGTAAAAGCTGTAAAGCAAGCAACCGGCACAAAGTATGATATGTACGGAAAGCGAGCTTTGAAAAAGTACATAGTTAAAGAGAGAATAAGCGAAACGAATATATACTTTATGCAATTAAATATAAAATAGCTGGACGATTTATTTAATTTATCCATAAAATAGAAGCTTGTAAAAAATATGATTAGGTTTTTAAAAATTGCTAATTGCATATATACTACTCTTTCCAATAAAAAATAACTGTACTAATAAAATAATAAAAAATGATTAAGTTTAGTAACCTCCTTATATAGAAGGGAGGCGTACTGATTATGCTTAAAACAATAGACAGAATATTAGAGTTATGGTCAATTATTGCAAAACTCTAATCTTAAAGCTCATTTCGGAATCTATTTGCATAATGGTAAATAAATTCAGTTAATGTAGGAACACCACGCTCATAATTGATTACTGCCGTGTAATTGCGGGCTAGATCCTCAGGATTACCATTTGACCAGGCTCGGTTTATAGCATTTTGCATTGCTCTTTCAACGCTTGCAGGTGTTTTGCCGGCATGTTTACTGGCTATTGCTCGTGAAAGATTGGGGATCGGTTCATTAGTCGCAATAATAATTGCTTCGGTTAAATATTCATAACCCAATGCCTTGGGGCTTATACCAATAGCATCCAGTTCACGATGAATACGGATGGTAAGCTTGCGATTCTGCTCTGCAGGAGAGAGTGTGGGAATGGTTGCGTCTGGTGTGGAATGTCTTTGGATGGCATTCCGCATCATACGCAGTAATTCTACCGGTTTTTGAGCTGAATAATCTCTTTCATATTTCGTTATTATAAAATCGGCTCCAAGCTGTCGTGCTGCTTCGAGAGTAACATTACTTGTATTTTGTGTGGTGATAAGAATGTAAGGCAGCTTTTCTAATCCCAAATCATGTAGCTTTGATAAGAAAAATAGTCCATTTCCTCCACCTTCATGTAATTCTAAATCTAAAATAATCGCATCCGGAATACAATATTGAACCATATCAAGGGCTTTATTAGAGTCATCAGTTATTCCTAAAAGATGCATATCATCAAGCTGATCTATATAATTTCTAATTTCTTCACAGGCAAATTGATCATCTTCAATAAGTAAAACTGTTAATTCGCGTTGGTTTTCCATATATATTCAATCCTCCATATGTTTTTATTGTACATTAGAATATGACAAAATACAACATAAACCAACAAAATATAATAAAAAGTACAAATGATATATAAGTTTTATAGATGGATACATGCGGTATAATAGTACTAGATGATTTGCGCAATAAAAATTGAAATATTAAAGAAGGTGAACAAACAATGTCAGATGAACGAAAGAATAATATTAGTGAAAAAGAAAAAGAGGATATTTTAGAGATATATAAACAATGTTTAAAAAAATCATACAAATTAAAAGAAAATATCTTAAAATCTATAAAAATAATAACCTTAAGCATGGAAATTATAGTTGGAGTGGTGGTAATTCCGAGTTTAATCACTATTAAACTTAAACTTATACATATGATATGTATTTTGATAATATTAATAGGATTTGCTATATTGATTATTGTAATTTTAAGTAAGGCATTAAAAACAATTACAGAGATTATGAGTAAAAAATATGAAGTCATAGAAGAGCTGGTTAAGGAGGCATATGGTATTTCGGATGGACAAGCATGAAATTGGTTATATAATAAAAGGAAATGTTAATATGCTTATTTGGTTTGTAAGTATAGAAGAAAATAATTAATATAAATTATACCCACAATAGAAGTATGGATGGTTTTTATGAAAAAACTAAGAAAAATGAAAAAGCAGAGTATAGAAAAGAAGAAAAAACAATATAAAGAAATTGCATGCAAAATTAATAAAGTAATCCAAAAAGCGGGGTTTCAAGATCCTGGGAATAAAATAGATAAAGGTAAATTTGAATTGGCAAAAACGTGGTTGATTAATAATGAATTGATGTCAGCAAAATATGTAGCTAAGACTCTTTCAAGAGAAATTTTAGTTGAAATAGAGTACGCTGTTACAATGTTATGCACATTTGTTTTAGGCGTTTTTACGACGCTGTGGGCAAATGACAAGGTTACTATCACCACTTTTCCGTGGAAAGCATTTTTGGCAGTATTTGTAATATTTTTAATAGCACAATTTGCATTTAAATTTTTGGGAGAAGGCATAATTGAGGATTATAATCTTCGAATTTTAAGAGAAATCACATATGATGAATATATGGTGTTGATTGAGAATGAAGATATCACAAATGAAACAGAAGACTAATAATAATTTCTGGTATAAAAGATTATATGTAGACTCTTAAATAGTATATGAACATAAAATACTTAGAAATACATGAGCTATGCAAGATATAAAACAGTCAGGTATGTCAAGGCTAAAAATATTATTAAGGTAAGGAAGGGCAGAAAAATGTTTGATAATGGATCGGAGATTTTAAGGTTTGATTGTCACTTGCATACAGTGAGTGATAAGGAATTTAAATATGATGGTGAGGATGATAAATTTATTTCAAACTATGTTGATAAATTAAAGTCTGAAGGTATTGGGGTTGGAGTTATAACTAACCATAATAAATTTGATTATGAACAATATAAAGCATTAAAAAAAGCTGCAAATAAAAGCGGTATATTCATTTTGCCAGGAGTAGAGCTATCCGTAAAAGAAGGCGCAAGTTCAGTACATATGTTAGTAGTATTTAGTCCAACTGAGTGGATATCTAATGGAGTAGACCATATTTCAAGAATGGTAGGTTCAATGTTTTTGGGAATTGATGATCCGGGAAATGAAAATACTTGTACAGAAAATGATATGTTAACTGTCATTCATGAATTGGACAAGCAGAACAAGGACTATTTTATTGTGTGTGCACATGTTGAACAGAAAAAGGGATTCTGGGAGGAATGTGGAGGTTCACTAATTGAAAAGCTATCTTCTGATATAGCTTTCAAAAGAAGAGTATTGGGATTTCAAAAGGTGCGTACTAGAGATAAGATTAAAAAAGTGCATGATTGGATGGGATATGATATTGCATTCCTTGAAGGCTCAGATCCTAAAACGATAGATGAGATAGGAAAAGGGGAGAAAAAGAAATATATTAAGATTGGTGAAGCATCCTATGGAGCTGTAAAATATGCTCTTATGGATTATAAGAATCGAGTTTTTGATGAAAAACCTGTTATAAGCCACGGATATATTAATAAAATGAAATGTGTTGGTGGAAAGCTGGATAATCAAATTTTTTCACCTTCACATGAGCTTAATACATTGATTGGAATTAGAGGAAGTGGAAAATCCTCAGTGTTGGAAGTCCTTCGTTATGCTTTAAATAAAGAACCTGCACAAGATGAAAAATATAAAAATGAATTGGTAAAAGCAGTTCTTGGTTCCGGTGGACAAATTGAATTAGAGATAGTTGATAAGTTTAATAAAAAATATTTATTGAAAAGAATATATGGAGAAAGAAGCACATTGTATGATGCTGAGGGTAATACATTAAATATTCCAATAGAATCTGTTCTTAAAAATTCGTTATATTTTGGACAAAAGGATTTAGCACTAACTCGTAAAGGTTATGAATATGATCTTCTTAATAAAATAATAGGTGATAAAGTACCTAATATGAAAAAAGAAAATGATGCTATACAAAAGCAATTAATTGATGATATTGATAAGCTGAGGACATTGAGCGATATCCCAGATAAAATTGCAGATTTAAGTACGGAGAATGCAGCAATAGAACATAAGTTGAAAATATATCAAGAAAAGGGATTGGATGAAAAATTAAAAAAGCAGACTTCATGTAATGCTGATTTGATAAAGATAGATACAATTTCTGAATGGGTTAAAGAAATGATTCAATCGTTGGAGGAAGCCTGTTCAAAAGATGGAAGGGAACTTATTTTGTTGCAAAGTTATGTTTCACAATATAATAGTGAAATTTTTGGGAAATTAGCTCCATTTGTTACGCAGGCAAATGCTGGAATCGATTCAATAAAACAAAATATAGAACTCTTAAAAAAATCACTGGAGGGAATTTATTCTGTTAAAGCTGAATTAATGCAAAAGATGGATTCTTTAAAAGATGAATTTGCTGAGATTAAGCGAGAGATAAATGATGAACAATTAGATGCAGATAGTTATGTTGCAAATAAAAAGAAGTTGGCAGCAAATAATGAAGAAATTGAAAAATTAAAAGAATGTTTAAAGACAAAAGAGAGTATATGTACATCTATTCAAAAGGGATTTGATGTTCGTAACGAGAATTTAAGAAAAACATTTATTGCTTATCAAGATGCAACTAATGAAATTAATCAGCAGCAAGATCAATTGGCAGTAAATATTGAATTTAAAGGTGATAAAGATGTTTTTAAAGATAAATTAATTGCGTTTTTTAAAGGAACGGGATTGTCTGAAGTAAAGTATACGGAGATGAGTAATACTTTTTCTGATTTAGCTGCAATTGTTGAAGAATATTATTTACATGATGGTGAGCAGATAAAAAAATATTGTACGGATGTTATATATGCGAAAGTCGCTACAAAAATTGCGGATAACTATAAAGAGATGGTTATTGAAGATACACCCGATAAGATTAATATAACTTATCATGGAAAACTATTAAGCAAGCATTCTCTTGGGCAAAGAGCATCAGCGTTGATATTGTTTATTTTAACTCAACATGACAGTGATGTAATAATAGTTGATCAACCTGAAGACGATTTAGATAATCAAGTAATTTATGAAGAACTTATTCAAACTATAAAAAAGGAAAAAGAAGATATGCAATTTATATTTGCAACACACAATGCAAATATTCCTGTTTTAGGAGATGCTGAAAGAGTAATAACAGTACAACATAATGATGATGAGTCTATTAAGCTAAAGTGCGGAACAATTGATTCAGAGGAGACACACAGTGACATAGTTAATATTATGGAAGGTGGAACGGAGGCATTTAAAAAGAGGAATGAAATATATTGTGCATGGAGCTGAATTATGTAATAGCTGCTCAATAACAAAAATACGCATAAATCCCATGGAGTCTTGATTCTCAGTTTGACATGACGAGGATGGTGCATCTATCCCAGGCATTCCATGAAATAGTTTGTCGAAGGAAAATTAATTTGATGATATTAATGTTACCTGTCATTTTAATTTTGGTTTGAGTCATGGTTTACGTGATGAAAACGAAATAAAGCCTTTTATCATGGTTCCAGACCGGAATGCAGAGCATCAGGCTTACAAAGCAGTGCCCATTGAGATAGTTGGAATCGTTATGCGCAGCATGGTCAAAAAGCTTGGACACATTTTCAAATTTCAAGCTGATTTTTGAAACCATTGTATCATCAATACAGATAAATATCGGCTGTGATTTCAGAGATTCAGGAATCAGATGCAGGGCTATTTTAGCTGTTACATTCATAAAGCCTGAATAATCAACTTTGGCATAGGAACACGCATAATAAAAGGCATGACACATGAGCAGGCACTATTTAATGTACTAGAATTAGTATGTTGGATGAAATAGGAATGAATTGGAAGTAATATAAAGGAGATTTTAAAGTTATGGATAGTGTTATGGAAAAAATGGGAATATATGAATTATTTACAGTTCTTGGAGCTGGAATGTTATCGTGTGTTTTGTGGTATTTGGCTTTAGGGTTGCCGTATTTTGAAAAGTTGCTTTCTGAAGATAATTTAATAATTATAGTTATGGGGGTATTAATAAGTTACATTATAGGAATTATTTTGCAAGAAATAAGCAGTTTATTGGATGATAAGATATTTAAATTTAGAAAAAAGGCTCGAAAAAAATATTTGGAGGATGGTAATAGAATTGTCAAAAATAGAGAAGAGTTAAATAGATTCAGAAAATTAGGAAAAAAGCCTTAAATAAGGATGATATTATATTTTCAAAAGCTGAGGCGGAAAATTTTTTTAATATTTCCAAAACATATCTTGAAAGAGAAGGCGATAATGCTAGGGTAAGCAGACTTAATTCAATTTATGGAATGAGTAGGAGTTTAATAATTTCAACTTTTCTTATGATACCTTGCACATGTTTTGCTGGTATTTGGTGGAAATCTTTGTTTGAAATAATGGATAGTATAGCATTCAAAGAGATTATGGTTATTGTTGAACTGGGAATGGTATGGATTTTTTATAAAAGGTCAAAAAGATTTGCCAAGATAAAGGTAAGAGTAATAATGAGATACTATTCTCATGCAATAAAAAGTAAGTAATCATTATATACTAAAGTAAATAGTAAAGAAGTAATGAAGAACACTATAATCATTAACTATTCGGTTGGAATGGATGATACAACAGAAGCAAGTACCATGGTAAATCGTCTGGAATGATCAGGGTATCCGAACATTTCACCAAAAAATTCAAAATTGGATTTTGAATTTGGAAGTTCGAATTTAGAACCATCAATAGCATAAAGAGGATAACCATTCCAAAGTTTTCGATTTTCAATCTGACTGTAAAAAGAATCAACCGAAAGATAATAAAGTTCTTTAAATAAGTCTAGGCTAATAAACTGTCTGGCCTTTGATACAGTAGGAAAATCAATTGCTGGAAGGTCATCATGTATACGAGATATATTTTGAAACATTGAAGCTTTAGAAGAATATAAAAGATACATGATAACTTGTAAAAGTGATAATTTTCGATTACAGATGAAATGATTTTGAGCACGATGCGGTACCAGTTTGTCAGAATTTGTGATATACTCCTTAATAGATTGAATGATGTTTTTACAGATGTCTATTCGATTCATAAGACATACCTCCTAAAAGTGTGATTAAGGTTCGCGGCTAAACGAACAATTCCTTAATCAATAGGTCGCGAAGCGACCTCACTTTTTAGGAAATATGTCAAGTGATTTTTTAAAAAAGTGGTATTTTTACGGAATAAAAAAGCCCGGAAACCTTGATTTTAAAGGCTTTCGGGCTTAAGTTGACCACAGTGGGGTCAGGCACCATTAAATTTTTATAAAATAATAAATTTGTATATACGGACTATTGAAATTGTATATTAAGTGTGTTAACATAAAAAACAACTTGAGGTTAAGGAACGTTTAATAATGGCTAAAAATTTGTGAATTATTATACTATTAGGATTTGAATATGAAAACAATAAGTGACAGAATATTTGAAAAATTAAAAGAAAAAGGTATGAGTCAGAAGGAGTTTTCACAGAAGACTGGCATTGCGGAAAGTTCAATTAGTGACTGGAAGAAAAAACATACTAATCCGGTAAGTGACAAGATATTGATTATATGCGAGGTGCTGGATATTTCGCCATATGAGTTATTGTCAGGAGCAGAGCATATTGGAACCAGAAGCAGGGATAATCAGACATATGTTTTTGCAAAAGATACTGAACTTGGAATGGTAGTTGAGACGTATCAGCAGTTGGATTATAAGCAGCAAAAGAGACTTTTGGGCTATATGGATGCTTTGAAGATGAACAACTAGAAAAAATGTAATTTTGTACCACATGATACGTAAAAACCAAAAAATTCTCACAAGAGAGGATGAAGATTATATATTCAAATGAAGAGTACTGGGTATGGTTGTCCAGATGCAAAAAGAATAATTCATTCTTTATGATTATTTTATTTGATTGAAATACCGATACGTGGTAATATGAATTTGAAAGAGAGGATATAATGGTTAAGGAAAATGTTAATGAACTGGTGGATAAACTTACTCTATTTGATGATGATTTAATGAGTAGAGTTTTCGACAATAATATCGAAGCAACAGAGCTTATGCTTAGAATCATATTGGGAAGGAACATTAATGTAATTAGTGTTATTGGACAAGATGAGATAAAAAGTCATGAAGTAGGTGGAAGAAATATAACATTGGATGTTCATGCGATTGATGTGAACGGTGATGAAATTGATATTGAAGTACAAGGGAATTCGGCAGGGGCACATATCAGACGAGCAAGATATCATAGCAGTATGGTAGATTCTAAAATGTTAGACGAAGGACAGGAGTTCAGGCAACTTAAGGATTCGTATATCATATTTATATATAAACATGATAAATTTAGAAAGGGTTTACCAGTATATCACATAGACCGATATATAAGGGAAACAGAAGAATTATTTGATGATGGTTCCCATATTATATATGTAAATGGTAACTATAAAGGTAATGATGAAATTGGACAGCTAATGAATGATTTTCGTCAGACAGATTCAGATAAGATTCATTATGCTGCATTAGCAAAAGGTGTAAAGCATTTTAAGGATACTGAAAAGGGGCGTGAGCAAATGTGTGAAGCAGTTGAAAAATATGCAAAGGAATATGCAAAGGAATATGCAAAAGAATATGCGGTAAAGGAAAAGATGATTTCTGTGAAAAATCTTATGGAGAATATGAAACTTACAGTGGATCAGGCACTAAATGCTTTGGGAATTCAAGGGGATGAAAGAAAAACCATAATAAATCAATTACAAAACCGAAATTAGGATATTTAAGTAGAGATATATTAAAAAATTTTTAGAACATAAATATAAGATGTTCTAGATTGAAATGCTAAAGAGTGTCATGGCACACCCAAATAGAAGCCCCAGTAGCTGGAACTACTGGGGCTTCTATTTAATTGAGCTGCTACAATTAACAGTGGGGTTAGGCATCATTATATTTCTTACAAAAATACAGAGTTTTATATATAACCTATCTGCCTAAATACATTGAATTAGGATGAAAGACGATATTAAAAAAGAGTGCAAACTGCTTGCAATTAGCAATCAAACGAAATATAATGAAGAAAAAAGAGGAGGCGATATCTATGGCAAGAACAGCAAATGTATTTGTACGTGTTGAGCCTGAAGTAAAAGAGCAGGCAGAGCAGGTGCTTGATCGACTTGGCATCCCAATGTCCAATGCGGTAGGAATGTTTCTGAGACAGATTGTACTCCAGAGAGGAATTCCTTTTGAAATGAAACTTCCGGCTTATGAGGAACCTGTTGCATATGGTTCTCTTACAAAGGAACAGTTCGATGCAGAAATAGAAAAAGGCATGGAAGATATTAAAGCTGGCAGAGTATATTCAGCAGATGAAGTTGAAGCAGAAATGAAACGGGAATTTGGTATATGAAATATAAAGTGATGTATACAGCAGGAGCCAAAAGAGATCTGAGAAATATTTTCATATACATTTCAGAGGAACTGTTAGCTCCAGAGAACGCTGCCGGACAGACAGACCGAATTATGGCTGTTATTCGAAAGCTGGACACCATGCCGAATAGAAACCGGCTTTATGAGGAAGAACCATGGCACAGCAGAGGACTTCGGTTCTTTCCGGTGGACAATTATTTGGTATTTTATAAGACAAATGATGAAAATGAAATAGTGTATATAGTTCGAATTATGTATCGTGGACGTGATGTTCGCAAGCAGTTAAGCCGGACAGAAGAAATTTCAGAAAATTAAAATTTAATATGGAACCAGAGGTTTGAGCAGTTAGACTATGAAAAATAGGGGAGCTGCTTTTTTCATACAAAGTCCATCTGAAGATGTGTGATTTAATGAGTGGTGGGGGCAGGCACCAATGTGGTCAAAAAGCATCAACTTAAGGAAAATGTCTTAAGTTGATGCAAGATAAAATTATCGAGCTGTTATCTGGGCGGAACATATTGGTGTTTATGATTCCTTATCTTGTCCAAAATCGGTTCTCATTTTTGTCAGGCATCAGCTCATTTCATTGCCGCAACTTTGCAATTTATAATAGTTATCAATTGAATATTAACCTAAAATTCGCTATACTGAATAATATAATTTGTCGAAAATATGTTTGCCGAAAGGACGGATTGCAACAAGTTAATTATTTACTCATAATAAGTATCAGAAAATGCTAGTGTTTTACTATACTTATATTTCAGTCGACTTTTTAAGACGGTGGAGGGCATGAGTCCGAGTTGGCATAGGAAAAAGTGGTAAAGTATAAATTGTTTTTACTGCAATCTGAAGAGTTATTGTGAAGGAGAGGTAAAGAATGGATGAGCATGATGTAGTGGAAGCTGGAACTGATTTACTTTTTGGGGATCCTAAGTCAGTCTTAAAAAAAATAGGTTTATCTATTTTGGATAAGAAACAGTTTGAGGCTATATTCGTATCAGCTGGGAAAACGGTTGCTGAATATGAAAAAGATAACACAGAGCAGAATGACATTAGGAGGATTTTGTTCTGTGAGGAAACTATGAGACTTTTAGCTAATGAAATAAGAAAGAGTAATAGTTTTGATTGGCTAAAGGATTTGGATAGATGTGTTAATGATTTACTTTCTTTAAGTGAACTTGATAGCATCAATAAAGCTAGATGCAAGAAACATTTTGAGGATATAGTAATTTATCAAATTAAAAAGTTATTTCCGCAGAGGTATGGTTCTTATTGCTTGGGAGATATCCATGACAATGTTAATAGTTTGATGGCTTCAACGCAATCTAGTAACGAGACGCTCAATAAGATTCTTGAATTGATGAGTCAAAATGATGGTGAATACAATCAAAAGAGTCCAACGACACATGAAGACTGGCAGGATAAGAGTTCATATACATTACTTGAATGGCATTTGGAGAGGGCGGAAGTTGATGGTATATTTGCGCACAAAGATAGCTATACGGATGATATTATTAAACTAACAGAAGCGTGGCAAAAGGAACGTGATGAATATCCGGGTTGGTATATTATTCCATATAATACAGCGGTAGAGTTAAATATGTATACCGACGAGAAGGGATTGCTACAAAAGCATGAGACGGTAAATATTGACGTAATGTTGGATTTTGCGTATGAATTATGCTGGAGACGGATAAAAATAATGTTACCATATAGCGAGTATGAAGTATTTCACTTAAGACAGATATGGGACAAGTATTATGTAAAGATTACAGAAAATGCCGGTGATTCAGACAAAATACGAAAGTGGTTCTATATAGGACAGATACTGCTTTCTGATTATAGGGAGTCTATGAATTGGAACGAATGGCAGCGGCTTATGGACATTTTGATTGTCTATCAGGAGAGTGGAAATAATGGTAAAGTCGACTTAATGATAGAAAGAGCTAAGGCATGTTATTTTAAATTAGATATACCGAGTTTGAGAAGGGAGTTGGATCAGTGCGATATTCCTAAGGAGTGTTATGAACAGAGACTGTTGGTAATAGGGCTCGATTTGGAATGTGGAAAATTGGAAGAGTCACTTGAAAAGTTAAAGCAGCTCAGACAAGATTTAATTTGTAAAGTAGATGAGAATAATGAAAATTATTATTTAAAGAGTTTAGAGGCATCGGTATTACAATTACTTTCTATTTGTCAGCAGGCATATTCTTTGCATAAAGAAATATACGAATTTGAGCAAATGGGAATAGATGAGATATTAGAAGAGATTGACCGGAAGAAAGAATTTTTTAACTGGGAATCATGGAAAAATAATGTTGCTAAAGAACTTTTTAACCATTGTGTTGATAATCAATTTGAAAAGGAAACATTTGAACTAAACAGGAGCACAATGACCATATGCTCATATAGTCGTTCGGGTCATGCGGAAGGCTACCAGCTTTATAAAGTGTTAGAGAAACTTGGAATCCCATTTAAATGTGGATGCGTTACTGTTATTTCAGATATGGAATTGTCTTTGATATCTTCTATTTGCGATATTAATAATAGACTGGGTTTGTTACTGTTAGTTCGTTGTTCAAGTACAGGGACAATAGAAAAACTTGTTAATAGAAAATTTGTAATGGATTTAGAGAGTGGGTATATTGACGATGTTATAGATATTTTAATAAATGCTATTGAGGTTAATATCGGTGAAATAATTGCAATGGGAAATGGTTTCCCGGAATATTTAGCTGGGCATATAAGGGAAAATGTTCCGATATTATTGCAAAGATTTTCAAGCCGGGCATCTGAAAGGATGCAAAAAAAGGAATTACAGGTTATTCAGAAAATTATGAGTTATAGGAACATTCCACCTCGATTTGAAGTAACTCAATTAATGGATAAGCTATTACGGCAAATATCCGAACGTATGAAGGTTAAGCTACTTCCTCTAATGATGGAAACTGAGATTGTAGAGCAAGTAACAATGCATTCGAGAGTTGACGGTTCAAATGGAATAGATATTTTTGACTGTTATTTTAACAAGCAAGGATTGGATACTTTGTTTGAAGAATATCATGTGTTGATAGATGAAGATGTGATAAATTGGCTATTAAAAGATGATTGGAAGTCTGATTACGAATGGAAGACAAAAGTCGTAAGATTAAAGATTTTAGATGAATATCATCTTTTAAACACTAAACAGCATGATGAATATGTGAAGTTACTTTGGTCAAATATTGAAGAGAAAACTCAATTGCCAAAATTGGCCGGTTATTACTTATGGGTATATGAAACGCTACCATACATTGATGAATCAATTCCCAAATTGTCGGTTAAGAATTATTTTATTACAAATGATATTGCTAAGGATAGCAATGATTTGTATTTAAAACAATTGACACTTTTATGTGCAAATACGGAGCTGGGCTATTGGAATGAAAACGATGTGCTTATTATTATAAATAAGATAAGTAAATACTGGTACAAAATCGCAGAGAATACAGCAAATATTATGTTTGAGGATAATTCTAGAAAAGCTGTATATGCAATAGCAGCTGTGCTGGAAAATTGTAATGGTATGATTTCCGATGAAGCACGAGAGATTCTTATTAAATTGGCACATGAAATGAATGAAAAGGGGATTTACACAAAGTGTTTTGATATATTTATTTTGCGGGATGAACAATGGGAGCGTGATGTACAAGAGAATATTTTTGCAATGAATGAATCTCAATCAATAGATTCACTTAGAGCTATGGAAAAGTATATTATACGTTATCCTGATAGTGTTACTACCAGTCAAATGCTTGGAAAGATAGTCGAATTAATTGAGCTTAGGAAAGAACCAGGATTGCTTTCAGCTATATGGATATTACATAATCTGGTATATGCGAAGAATACGGTTATAGATACTATTGGAATTGAAAGAATAGATAGATTACTGTTTTTTTTGGCAGAATTAATTAACTACGATAATGCTGCCATGAAAGATATTAAGCATTGTATTGAGCTTAGACAGGCTTGTGCGGCTCTGGCTTTTAGACTATTTGATTGGAAGACAGTAAATTGCGGTAAGGGTGTGGAAAAATGGCGTGAGATTTGTAAATCATCTGATGAGGCAAACGAGGTACGTAATCAGTGGATATGGTAAACTTTGCAGGAACTTACTAGTATTTTGGGGTTTTTAGCTATACTATTACCTATCCGTAAGGACGAAAACTATGAGAAAAATTATCTGATAGGAAAGTATTGTGCAATTCCTACCTTAAAGAGTATTGATATTTTTAAGGGAGATGGGTGGTCGGAGGACATTGGTTTAGCATCGACCGGAGTGGAACGGAGAGATTAGGATGGCGAAAAAGGACAGAACAGATAACAGAAAAATTCGTGAGCAGAGAAAGCAATTCAAGGTACCGGAATTATGTTGCCAAGGCATATACAAAATGCAATGTTGATGCAGAGATTTTACTGAATTCATTGTACTGGTTCGAATATCAGAAACAACAAATGGCATAGTTTTGCTTGTAAATTTCATATAGAAAGAGTACTATAGTTTTAGAAGACTATGCTATTTCAGCATTGATAGTAAAAATATATCTGATTATAAGTTTACAGTAGGAAATCAGATTTTAAAACCGGTTAAGAAAGATGGTAAATATTATGTTGATTTTGCATAAAATATAGTACTAGAGTATAATTCCTGACTTTGAGAGTTGAAGTTAGAGGAAATTCAGCTTGCTAAAAAGCATGCATATATAAAAGAAAATTATGAAAAGTGGAATTTTTTAGAGGCTTTTTCAGTGTCTGACGATTATAAGACAGAACCTATAGATTTCTATTTCGAATTTAAAAAGTCATCTACTTGCAGCTTGGCTGAATTGGTAAAAAAGGAACATAGATATATATGCAATGATGGGTATATTAAAGAGCATTCAATTGATGATTTAAGCGAGTGCATTGTAGTGCACAACCGTAAGCAGGCTTTGAAAATATTTGCAAATATCAATAGAATATTTGATGATTATTTGAGCAAGGCTGGGCTTGAAGGAATTGAGTATTATCGGCAGTATTTTGAAATTAGTGTAAGAAGAGATGGAATGCCACAAGTATTTTTGCCATATAGTTGGACAAGCAAAGAGTATCTGATGAAGGAAGAATCCCTTCTTTAGTTATCTGATTTACAGAAATTTATTAACCAAGTAGTCTTGATTGACTACACCATAATTATACTAGGATATAGAAAATGAAATTTAATTTTAATAAAAAAATGGTTAGCACAATAGTGATATTGATTTTTGGCGTAGCAATTACAGTTGCAGCACTGTCTGCAAAGAATATAGCGCTTGAAAATAAAACAAGCTCAGAAATAGCCACAGAGGCAGTATCAGCTACAGAGATGATATTGGATACAGAAAATACAGAGACTAGTAATGTGGATAAGAATTCTGACGAAAGTTCAACAACTACAAAAGAAACGGGCAAAAGCTTGAAAGATACAAAGAGCTCATCAGAAAACACCGATAATAATGATTCCAGGAATTCATATGAGACTGATATAATGAAAAATGATGAATCAGAAAACACTTCAGACGATGTAAATAAAACAGGTGATAAGATTGATAAAAAATCTGAAATAAACAATTCAGGAGATAGTGGTTCAGGCACAGATGATTCAAATAATGACAATTCAGGAATGAATAATAATAATGAACCGAAATCTGATAACGGAGTGATAGAGCTTCCAATTATACCGATTGACTAATGTGACGTCAGTTGTGGTTTTACCTACATTTGAAGAAGAAACGTAAGAGGAGTTAATACAATGGAGAAAGTCGAATGAAGACAAAAAAGTTTTTATCATTGGTGTTAAGTGCGGCTATGATATTAGGTGTGGCTGTTCCGGTGGCAGCAGAACCGGTGTCTGCAGAGCAAAGCGTTGAAGCAGAACAACAGCCAATTGTAGAAAATAGCATTACAAGTGGATATATTCTGAGTGATTTGGATTATAATACACCGGTGTATGAACCGGATGAGGCGGTGCCGTATTCTGATGATTGGGGATATTCTGCAGATGAAACTATAGAGAACAGGTATCCGGCAAATGGAGTCAGCGATATCAAGGCGAAATATCCGTCTGTTCGTAATCAAAATCCACTTGGCACATGCTGGACATTTTCGTCAATAGGCCTTGCAGAGTTTGATCTGATTAATGATGGTGCGTTTGATAAAAATATAGATCTTAGTGAACTGCATCTGGCGTATTATGCATATAATTCGCTGTTAGATCCGCTTGGTGGAACAGAGGGGGACTATGCAAAGTACTATATGAATAATACAAGTGTTCAGTATGGTTATCTCAATCGTGGTGGCAACTATTTGATGGCGGCACGCAGAATGGGACAGTGGTGTGGTCCGGTAAGCGAGAGTGATGTACCATATAGTAAGGTGGCAAGCAACGGATATACAGCAAGCACTATTGATACTTTTCTTAATACAGGTTTATCGGATGAATATGCATATTCAAAGGACAAGGCACATCTGGAAAATACATACATGATTAATATCAAGGAAAATGCATCAGATGTGAAAAAAGCCATAAAAAAATATGGTGCAGTGGGAATTATGTATAGTCATAATGATACCGGATATCATTACATAAATAACAGTTATAATGATAAAACAAATAACAGAGCAGGTCATGCGGTAATGGTTGTTGGATGGGATGATAACTATTCTAAAGATAATTTCAGAGATGGTGTTAAACCTGAAAAAGATGGTGCATGGCTTATTCGTAATAGTTGGGGAGACGGAACCGGTTCATATTATAATCAGAGTTATTTTTGGATGTCATATGAAACTTTTTCTTTATCCGATACGGCTTGGGTGTTTGATTTTTCTGCTAATGATGGATATGATAACAATTATCAGGTTGATGGAGGATTAAATGTAGCCCATCAAAGCAGTTGCAGGAAATTGGCCAATGTTTTTACTACTCAGACAAAACAGGGAGTATCTTCTGAGGACTTAAAAGCAGTTTCCCTGTCTATTACATCTAAAACAAATGTTAATTATACAATAGAGATTTATACAGATTTAAAGGATAAGACAAAGCCAATAAGCGGAACAAAGCAGGAGACTGCTACCACTACAGGGCAGACAACCTATGCCGGAGTATACACAATTCCACTTAAATCAGCGGTTAATCTGAAGCCTGGGACAAGCTATTCGGTTGTAGTGACTACTGATACACCTGCCGTTGACATTGAGGCAGCGATGACCGGGGATGTAAATTATAATAATGAAATGGTGTGGGAGAATCATGCGTCAAGTGATAATACGGCAAGCTATTATTTCTATGGGACAGGGTTGGCATATTCCCGCAGTTGGAATTATCAGAATACGCATGGTAATTTCTGTATTAAAGCATTTACCGCCAATAATGTAGAAAAAGATTCTGAGAAGCTTGTTGGCAGGAGCCTTACTTTAAAAGATAATATTGATATGAACTACTATATGGAGCTTCCTGAAAGTATCAAATCAAACAGCAACGCATATATGGAGTTTACGGTGAATAGTAGCCAGCTATACAAGGTCAGTGTAAACGATGCAATCCCTGTTGAGAAAAACGGAAAGGTTATATATAAGTTTGCATGTCCAATAAATGCTGCACAGATGTCAGATACGGTTAAAGCCAAAATGGTGGTGGATGGTAGTAGTGGAAATGAATACACTTACAGTGTAAAAGAATATGCCACCGAGCTCCTGTCAAAATCAAACGAGTATCCGACGGAGACCATTAAGCTTGTGAAGGCACTCTTAAACTATGGAACCGCAGCGCAGAACTTCTTTAAATATAACACTGATAAGCCGGCAAATGCTGGTTTGAGCGATACAGATAAAGCTGTAGCAGCGGCTGATTTTGAGGAATATAAGGCTGTTATTAAAACGGATAGTGCAAATGGTCAGAGTAATGGACTGACATATTACGGAAGCTCTCTGATATGTAAGTCTGAGATGACAGTAAGACATTATTTTATGGTGAACGAAGGCTGTGATATAAACAATTACAAGTTCAGCTATGTTAATGCAGATGGCAATGAAGTCAGTCTGACACCTAAAAAGGCTTCAGATGGGGTGTATTGTGTAGATATAAATGGAATAATGGCACGCAACCTGAATAGTAATTATGCATGCAAAGTCACCGGAAAGAATAAGGCCTGTATTTTCGAGCTGGACTATGGTCCGTTCAGCTATTCACAGAAGGTCATTAATAGCGGAAATTCATCTGATGAATTAAAAAATCTGGTGAACGCGCTATATTGGTATTGGTATTATGGATATAGAAATTAAAAAGACTGCATAATTAAAACCACCGCAGAATTTAACGCTTTAATTAAGCTAAATTCCTGCGGTGGTTTCTTTTGTGCTTATCTGCTTACAATGCTAATCACGGAAGACAAGACCGCCTTTCTGACATATGGGACAAAGTAATTCACTGCTCTCTGATAAAAATATGCTGTCATTTTCTCTTAATAATGACAGTATGATGGTCTATGGCTGGACACTAAAGATTATAAATAATTGTATGTTACAGGGGAATCCGCTATACTAGATATAAGTGTAACGGATTATTTTAGTTCTGCAGAAAGAGATGCAGGGTGGTAGGTGAAAAATTATAGATTCGACTGAGATGAATTTTTATGCAAATTTACCACTTTACCACATTAAAATTTAATATTTTTTTTATAAAATATGCAAAATATGACAAAAAGTACTGGACAAAATGTCCTATACGAGGTAAAATGCATATATGTAATCAAACAGCACATTTGAAGGTTGTGCAGATAGTATTGGTTATATTTTGCGAATTGGGGGGATTTTTCATGAGAATATATCATGCTAAGGATTATGCAGATATGAGCAGAAAGGCTGCAAATATCGTATCGGCACAGGTGATTATGAAGCCTAATTGTGTATTGGGACTGGCTACAGGCTCTACACCTATCGGCTTGTATAAGCAGCTCGTTGAGTGGTTCAAGAAGGGGGATTTGGACTTCTCAGAGGTTATGACGGTGAATCTTGATGAGTACAAGGGACTAAGCCGTGAGAATGACCAGAGCTACTATTATTTTATGCATCAGAATTTGTTTGATCATGTGAATATTCCGGTTGAGAATACTCACCTGCCAAACGGCATGGAGCCGGATTCACAGAAGGAGTGCAAGCGCTATACAGAGCTGATTCAGTCTCTTGGCGGTGTTGATTTACAGCTTCTTGGTATCGGGCACAATGGTCATATCGGTTTTAATGAGCCGGGCGAGTCTTTTGACAAGCAGGTACACTGTGTGAATCTGACAGAGTCTACTATTGAGGCCAATAAGCGCTTCTTTGCATCGGCTGATGATGTTCCGAAGCAGGCTTATACAATGGGCATCAAGACCATCATGCAGGCTAAGAAGATTCTTATTGTTGCAAGTGGTGAGGATAAGGCTGAGATTGTGCACAAGGCTTTCTTTGGACCGATTACACCACAGGTGCCGGCTTCTGTATTGCAGCTGCATAATGATGTTACGCTTGTAGCGGATGAGGCTGCACTGAGTTGCTTGTAGATGTTTTTTAGTTGAGAAGGTACATGTATATGTTAATAAAAAATGCAAGGGTATTTACAGAGGTTGGCAGCTTTATGCAAGGTGATGTTGTCGTTAAGGATGGCCGTTTTGACAGTGTTTTGGAGAGAACAGCTGACACGGATGCGGCTGCTGACAGCACACAGCAGGAGATTATAGATGCATCAGGTCTTATCATGATACCGGGTCTTGTGGATATTCATTTTCATGGATGCAAGGGAGCTGATATGTGTGACGGCACCACAGAGGCGCTTGATGTGATTACAGCATACGAGGCTTCTATCGGAGTGACGAGCGTGTGTCCGGCTACTATGACCATTCAAAGGGATGAGCTTTTGAGTGTCATGAAAAATGCCGGTGATTATAATTATCATGGTGGTGCACATCTTGTAGGTATCAATATGGAGGGACCTTTTATCAGTCCTTCTAAAAAGGGCGCACAGGCGGCAGAGAATATCATGCGATGTGATTATGATTATTTCTGTGAGCTTCAGGATGCGGCCCATGGCTTGATAAAGCTTGTAGATATTGCTCCGGAGGAGCCGGGGGCGATTGATTTTATAGACAGGGTAAGAGGAAGTGTTGTGGTTTCAATAGCACACACAGCGGCTGATTATGACACCGCAGTAGAGGCTATTGAGCATGGTGCAAGCCATGCCACACATTTGTATAATGCGATGCCACCGCTTCATCACAGAAATCCGGGAGTTATCGGGGCTGTGAGAGATTCAGAAAAGTGTCATGCAGAGCTCATTTGTGACGGAGTGCATATTCATCCGTCGGTTATCAGGGCGACATTTGCCATGTTTGGGGCTGAGCGCATGATTTTAATAAGTGACAGCATGAGAGCCACAGGGCTTGAGGATGGCGAGTATACACTCGGTGGACAGGCAGTGACGGTCAGAGGTCCGCTTGCTACACTCCATGATGGGACAATTGCAGGCTCGGCAACCAATCTGATGGATTGTATGCGTTTCACAGTAAGGCAGGCAGGTATTCCGCTTGAGGAGGCAATTATGTGTGCTACAGCCAATCCGGCTAAGGAGATTGGCATCTATGATGAGGCAGGCAGCATTTCTGCAGGAAAGAGAGCAGATTTTGTGCTTCTCAATGATGATTTGGATATTGTGAGTGTGTATATCGACGGAAAGGAGATATCATGTTAGGTTTTTTTAAGAATAAGTCAAAGGGAAAGGTGATCTGTTCTCCGTGCAACGGCAGAGTGGTTCCTATTACAGAGGTTCCGGATCCTACCTTTTCTGAGAAGATATTGGGAGACGGCGTGGCCGTGATTCCTTCTGAGGGCAGGTTTTATGCTCCGGCGGATGGTGAGGTGACAGCTGTATTTGATACGCTGCATGCTTTTACCATGACGACCACTCAGGGAGTCGAGCTGCTTTTGCACATTGGTCTGGATACAGTGACACTAAAGGGTGATCCTTTTAAATCACATATTTCCGTTGGTGATCAGGTGAAGAAGGGTGACCTTTTGATGGAGGCTGACCTGAAGCAGATTAAGGCAGCAGATCTTAATGTCATCACTCCGGTTTTAATTGGCAACACTGCTGATTATAGTGAGATAAAGATGCTCAAAGAGGGAAATGTATCCGCCGGTGATGAGATTTTAAGTCTCGCGTAGATTTGAATATAATTATATAATAATAACGAACTTTATTGGAGTATCTCCAGTTTAGTATACATAATGTAAAGGAGGGGAAATTTATGAAATTTCTTCAAAAACTGGGTAAAGCTTTAATGCTTCCCGTAGCAGTACTTCCTATCTGTGGTATCCTCATGGGTATTGGATATTTTTTATGTCCTGCAACCATGCAGGGTGGTGACATCGAGGGAGTGCGTAATTTAATAGGTCTGTTTTTAGTTAAAGCAGGGGGCGCTTTGATTGACAACATGGCCATCCTTTTTGTAATCGGCGTTGGTGTCGGTATGTCGGAAAAGAACGACGGTACTGGCGGTATTGCAGCTTTAGCTTCATGGCTGATGATGACAACACTCCTGTCTACAGGCTTTGTTACAACAATCATGCCATCTATCGCTGACAGCGCTACAAAGACACTTGCATTCGACAAGATTGAAAACCCATTTATCGGTATCTTAGCCGGTATTATTGGTGCTTTGTGTTACAACAGATTTAAGGATACAAAGCTTCCTGACTGGCTGTCATTCTTCAGTGGCAAGCGTTGCGTAGCAATTATCGCAGGTGTTGTTTCAATCCTTGCATCTGTAGTATTACTGTTTGTATGGCCATTACTTTTCGGTGCTCTTGTATCTATCGGTAAAGCAATCGTTGGTCTTGATGTAGTCGGCGCAGGTATCTATGCATTCCTGAACCGTCTGTTAATCCCTACAGGATTACACCACGCATTAAACAATGTATTCTGGTTCGATACTATCGGACTTGGAGACCTCAAACATTTCTGGGCAGGCGAGACATCAAAGGATGTTTCATGGAGCCTCGGAATGTACATGTCAGGTTTCTTCCCATGTATGATGTTTGGTATTCCTGGTGCAGCACTTGCCATGGTTAAGTGTGCAAAGCCTGCTAAGAAAAAGGCTGCCATCGGTATCCTTGCTTCTGCAGCTATCTGTGCATTCATCTGTGGTGTTACAGAGCCTTTCGAGTTTGCATTTATGTTCCTTGCTCCTGTTCTCTATGTGATTTATGCTTTACTTTATGGTATTTTCACAATGATTACAGTAGCTCTTGGATTTAGAGCAGGCTTCTCATTCTCAGCCGGTGCGATGGATTTATTATTCTCATCTTCACTTCCGGCTGCAGCAAAGACATGGCTCATCATTCCTCTTGGAATCGCAGCTTTTATCGTATTCTACATTGTATTCTATTTCGCTATCAAGAAATGGGATCTTAAGACCCCTGGTAGAGAGGACGATGATGTTGAGGCAGAGAAGAAGGCAGTGCTTACTAACAATGACTACACAGCAGTTGCAAAGACTATTCTTGAGGGCTGCGGTGGCAAAGACAATATTGCAAGCATTGACAACTGCATCACAAGACTCAGACTTGAGGTTAAGGATATCACTCAGGTTGATGATAAGAAGATTAAATCTGCAGGTGTTGCAGGCGTTATGAAGCCTGGCAAGAATTCTGTTCAGGTTATTATCGGAACCAAGGTTCAGTTTGTTGCGGATGAGTTTTCTAAGCTTTGCGAGTAGATTTGTTCTGCAATATAGCAGTGATGATTCACATTAGGTGATTCACATAATTTCATAATACATGATTAAAAGCCACACCGGGTGTTATGTCTGGGGTGGCTTTTTTGAGTTCGGGACGTAAGCTCCGCCCGGTTGTGGTGCACACGGACTCTCGTTTTCTCTACGCTGCGCTGTTAAGATAGCAAAATATAATATATAATATTACAGTTGACATAGTCTGTTTATTGACATATTATAATTATAGAAAGGTCTCCATTAACCTTATGGTCTTTGAATCATAGAAGAGATGAACATTAAAGAAGGTCTCCATTAACCTTCGGTAATCAATCCGTAAAGAGATGAGCATTAACGAGTGGGAAGCTTAGTCTTCCCACATTTTTTAATCTCAAATACAAAGGAGCAGTATTATGTTTACACTAGAGGGAAAGTTGACATTTATTAACATTGACCAGAGTTACCTCAAAAAGCTGCATGATGCATGCTCAGAGGTGTATTATAAGCCAAGCGGTTATGAGAATAAACCGTATATAGGAATTCTGATAAATAAAAACGACAGAAAATATGTAATTCCATTATCCTCAGCGAAAGAGAAGCATAAGACATGGAAAAATGTTAATAAAGAATGCTATTTGGTTTATGAAAAGGCAAAGAAGTCCAGTATGGGTCAAGGAGATATTTGGGTGGAAGTAGAAGAGGATGATGTAAAGCATATTCTTTCTGTTATGGATATTAAGAAAATGATTCCGATTGTAGATGGTGTTTACAGTAGGGTAAATATTAATCCAGATGACACAGATACCAATGATGTCAAGAAATACAAGGATTTGCTGAATAAGGAATATTCTTTTTGCTTGAAGGTAATTGATGAAGTTATCGGAAAGGCTAACAAGTTGTACGATAAACAGATGGCAACAGGAAAGGTAGTTAAGTTCTGTTGTGATTTTAAGGCATTAGAAGAAGTGGCAGATAAATAGTATCGGATGGCTCGCATGAGCCATCCGTTTACAATTATATAGAGTAAGGCATTAAAATACATGTTGTAATATTAACAGTTGTGTTGCTGACTATCAGGGTTGAAAAACAAACAAATGTTTGCTATAATAAATGAAGCGAGGAAATAAAAGTATATTAGGTTTAGTAATTTAAGTATTCATTTAATTTATTGTAATTAGGGAAAATCCAATATCGATCGATTGATAGAAAGAGTGATTTTATATGAACATATGGCTAAAGTTAAGGAAAACAGCAGCAATTACACTATGTGAGTTACTTGCAATTGCTACAATTTTTACAGGCTGTGCCTCCGCTGATTTATCAGGCACTGAAGGTGCCGGGCATGCCGTAGGAGCTGTTGTAGCAGATGAGGATTCTTCCGGTGCTTTAGGCAGCAAGGATAACGCGGATGGTGCACAGAGTGGAAGTGACCCGGCGGAAGCTGATTCAAGTGCTAACGGTACAGGACAGGCGGATGCAGGGAAGCCACAGGAGGATCTGGTAAATAACAATTCCTACGTTTCCCTTGATGCTATTCCGGCATATGATGGCAAGGCATATGTGGCTGTCAACAATAATGAGCCTTTTTTTACGGACAGCGATATGACTACCACTGCTTTTGAAAATTACAGTGATTTGGATTCACTTGGCAGATGCGGTGTGGCTTATGCCAATATATGCAAGGATATCATGCCGACTGAGGAGCGTGGCAAGATAGGCATGATAAAGCCATCAGGCTGGCATACGGTGAAGTATGATGTGATAAAGGACAGGTATTTATATAATCGCTGTCATCTTATTGGCTATCAGCTTGCCGGGGAGAATGCCAATCCGAAGAATCTTATTACCGGTACGAGATACCTGAATGTAGAGGGGATGCTGCCGTTTGAGAATCTGGTAGCGGATTATGTAAACAATACAGGAAATCATGTACTCTACAGAGTGACTCCGATGTTCTCGGGCAGCAATCTAGTTGCAAATGGCGTTCTCATAGAGGCAAAGTCGGTTGAGGATAACGGTGGCGGCATACTTTTTAATGTCTATTGCTATAATGTGCAGCCCGGAGTCGGAATAAACTATGAGAATGGTGACAGCTGGCTGGATGGCACCACTCCGCAGCAGAGCGCTCAGACGGATACACCGCAGAATGAAGGCTCGCAGAGCAGCGCTGGAAGCGGGGCAGGAGAATCCGGCTCTTCAGGCAGTACAACAGGAAGTGTATCATCAGGTTCAGACAGCTCAGCAGCAGAAAATAGCGCTGCAGATTCCTCAAACAGCGAGACGATGGTTCATATCACTGCAACCGGCAAGAAATATCACCGTGCGGGCTGTCGAACCTTGAAAAAGAGTGACACAGAGGTAACGCTTGATGAAGCAAAATCCATGGGCTTGTCTCCGTGCGGAATTTGCAATCCACCACAGTAGATGTGCATTAGCATTTGCAAGCCGCCACAGTAGATGTGCATTAGCATTTGTAATCCGCCGCAGTAGATGTGCGTTAGCATCTGCAATCCACCACAGTAGATACACATTAGCATCTGAAATTTTCCACAGTAGAAGCACATTAGCATTTGTAACCTTTCACGGCAGATGTACGTTATTTCTGCAGTTCACAAGGTTTATTGAAGTAACTTGAAAGTAACCAGGTATATGAAAATACTGTCACAGAGTAAGGGCTGCAAGTCACGGCACCGCCAGGGCGCACGCATATGCATTTGATTGAGCGGATAGCGAAGCCACTTAGATACTGTAGGATTATGCACATGAAGCACAGAAATGACTTGCCATGGAGGGCAAGTCAAGGAGAACCGCGCCACGGAAGGCGCGTTTCGACGGTTTCGTCAAGCATAGAAGCGCAAAAAGCATAATCCGTACAGTATCTTAGCGGCAAAGCGTAGCGAAAGCAAAGCATATGCGTGTGCCCTGGCGGTGCCGTGGCTTGCAGCCCGTATAATTGCCATAAACCCTTGACGATTGCAAAACCGAAAAGTATAATAGAATAGCTAATGAATTCAATATTTTAATATAGATGGAGGAAACCAAATGGCACTGAGCAAAAAGCCGGTCAACGGCATGAAGGATATACTACCTGCAGAGATGGAAATCCGTGATTATGTGACAAGCGTGATCAAGGATACATATAGAAGCTTCGGATTTACACCGATAGAGACACCATGCATGGAGAATATAGCGAATCTCACAAGCAAGCAGGGCGGAGAAAATGAGAAGCTGATCTTCAAGGTAATGAAGAGAGGCGAGAAGCTGAATCTGGAGACAGCAAAGGAAGAATCGGATGTAGTAGACTTTGGAATGCGCTACGACCTTACAGTGCCACTTTCAAGATATTATTCAAACAATGCCAACAACCTGCCATCGCCGTTTAAGGCACTTCAGATGGGCAGTGTGTGGAGAGCAGACAGACCTCAGAGAGGCCGCTACAGACAGTTTACACAGTGTGATATAGATATACTCGGAGAGCCAAGCAATCTGGCAGAGATAGAGCTGATTACAGCAACCACTACCACAATCGGCAGACTCGGCTTCGAGAACTTTGAGATTAGAATCAACGAGAGAAGAATCCTAAAGGCAATGGCTGCTTACAGTGGTTTTGCTGAGGAGGACTACGACAGCGTATTTATCACACTCGATAAGATGGACAAGATAGGAGTGGAAGGCGTTGCAAGTGAGCTTGCACAGGATGGCTATCCACAGGAAAATATTGACAAATATCTTGATTTGTTTAAGCTTTTGGAGCAGACAAGGGATGTCACTGAGGGTGTAAATATACTTTCAGAAAAGCTCGGTGAATATTTAGACGAAGAAGTGGTTACAAATATGACAGAGATAGCTACGGCTGTCAATGCCACAAAGGGAGCAAAGTTTGAGCTCGTATTTGACCCTACACTTGTTCGTGGAATGAGCTACTACACAGGAACTATTTTTGAGATATCAATGCCTGAGCTTGGCGCAGCCTGTGGCGGTGGCGGACGATATGACAAGATGATTGGAAAGTTCACCGGAAATGATGTACCTGCCTGTGGTTTTTCAATCGGTTTTGAGAGAATTATCCTGCTTCTCATGGAGAGCGGTTTCAAGATTCCTGAGAGTCCAAAGAAGGTGGCTTATCTGGTTGAGAAGAAATATCCGGCAGACAAGCTTGTTGATGTCATGAACCAGGCAAAAGACGCAAGAGCAAACGGACAGCAGGTGCTTGTTGTGCGCATGAACAAGAACAAGAAATTCCAGAAGGAGCAGCTTATGAAAGAGGGCTACGAGGAGTTTGTTGAGTTCTTTAACAGATAGGAATCTGATAAGCAGCAGATTAGCTGTGCAGCAGCGGTACCAAACAGATATTAGAATAAATATATAGTAGAAATATAAGGAGCATAAAATGGCAGAATCAATGCAGGGCTTACATAGAAGCCATAGATGTACAGAGGTATCAAATGCCAATGTCGGTGAGAAGGTCACCGTGATGGGCTGGGTACAGAAGAGAAGAAATTTAGGAAGTCTCATTTTCGTAGATTTAAGAGACAGAAGCGGAATACTTCAGATAGTATTCGGTGAGGAAAATGTAGGTGCAGAGGGCTTTGAAAAGGCAGGCAGCTTAAGAAGTGAGTTTGTCATCGCAGTTGAGGGAACTGTCCAGAAGAGAACAGCCGCTGTCAATGAGAACTTAAAGACAGGTGATATCGAGGTTATCGCTACATCGATCAGAGTGCTTTCAGAGGCACAGACACCTCCATTCCATATTGAGGAGAATTCAAAGACCAGCGAAGACATCAGACTTAAATATCGTTATCTGGATCTTCGCCGCCCTGATATCCAGAGAAATCTCATGCTCAGAAGCAATGTGCTTCGCGTGATGCGTGACTTTATGGCAAACGAGGGCTTTTTGGAGATAGAGACACCAATCCTTTGCAAGTCTACACCGGAGGGCGCCAGAGACTATCTTGTGCCAAGCCGTATACACCACGGACATTTTTACGCGCTCCCTCAGTCACCACAGCTCTTTAAGCAGCTTCTGATGGCTTCAGGTTATGACAGATATTTCCAGATTGCACGATGCTTCCGTGACGAGGATCTGCGTGCAGACAGACAGCCTGAGTTTACACAGGCAGATATGGAGCTTTCATTCGTAGATATCGATGATGTAATCGAGGTAAATGAGAGACTGTTAAAGCACCTTTTTAAAGAGGTCATAAATGTGGATGTTGAGATTCCGTTTAAGCGTATGCCTTGGCAGGAGGCTATGGACAGATTTGGTTCTGACAAGCCTGATACACGTTTTGGTATGGAGCTTTGCGATGTTTCAGATGTGGTAAAGGACTGTGGCTTTGGAGTATTCACAGGAGCTCTTGAAAACGGTGGCTCTGTCCGCGGTATCAATGTAGAGGGACAGGCAAAGATGCCTCGTAAGAAGATTGATAAGCTTGTAGAGCACGCAAAGGGCTGTGGAGCAAAGGGACTTGCTTATCTGTGCATCAATGAGGATGGCACATACAAGTCATCATTTGCCAAGTTTATGACAGAAGCTGAGCTTGATGCACTTGTTGCAAAGATGAACGGAAAGCCGGGAGATTTACTCCTTTTCGCAGCAGACAAGAATAAAATCGTATGGAATGTACTTGGAGCACTTCGTCTCATGCTCGGAGCTGAGCTTGGCCTGATTGATGAGAACAAGTACAATTTCCTCTGGGTAACAGAGTTCCCACTCCTTGAGTGGTCTGATGAGGAAAACAGATTTATGGCAATGCATCATCCATTCACTATGCCTATGGAGGAGGATTGGGACAAGATAGACTCAGATCCGGGCGCGGTTCGTGCAAAGGCATATGATATCGTACTAAATGGTACAGAGCTTGGTGGAGGCTCAGTGCGTATCCATCAGGATGACATCCAGGAGAAGATGTTTGAGGTGCTTGGCTTCACAAAGGAGCGTGCACATGAGCAGTTTGGATTCCTGCTTGATGCATTCTCATATGGTGTACCGCCACACGCAGGACTTGCCTTCGGTGTTGATCGTATCTGCATGCATATGCTGCATACAGACAATATCAAGGAGGTTATTGCATTCCCTAAGGTAAAGGACGCTTCGGATCTCATGTCAGAGGCACCCGGAACTGTTGATCCAAAGCAGCTTGAGGAGCTTGGAATAGCTGTAGCTGCAGAGGAAGATGAGGAATAACACTATAATATGAATTTGAAAAAAAATATTTTCAATGCGATTACCATAATACTGCTCGCCGCACTTATTGCGGGGGCAGTATTGCTTAATAATAGGATAAAAAAGCTCGAGACACAGATGTCATACACCTCAGACAACACATCGGTGATACTTTCCGATGTGCAGACCATGCAGGATGATATCAAGTCCACCCTTGAGGAGGAAGCCAGCCTCATAACAGACTGGGATATTTCCTTAAAAAGTGCAGACTTTACCGATAAGACATACACAGTCTCTGTCTCGGTGGTGCCAAAGGAGTACACAGAGGATACAAAAACCAGTGTATTTTTCGGTACAAACGAGATACCGCTCGAGCTAGACGGCATCAAGTATACGGGCGAGGCCACACTTCCGCTGTCTGAGGACTATGCAGGCAATGTGACATTTCTGTTTGTTGACGGAAATAAGAGAAGCACAGAGGTGCTCGATAAGTTTGAAGGTGTGACATCAGTGTTCAAAAATGTAGCATCCGGCATACTTGTCGATAAACCAACCTTTGACAATGGCAGCATAAAGCTTGGCACAGATGTAGATGTAGCGGTCATGGGGAATGATTACTTTGACTTTAACAGTGTGCAGCTCGTAGTTGCAAGCTCAGATACAGAGCTAAAGACTTACGATATCCGACAGCTGTTGGCAGAAAACGGCACAGACAGTGCAGACTCTGCAGACACAGACTCCATCACATCCGCCTTAAGCCGGAAGGATGATGCCAAAAAAGATGGTTCAAAGAATGACACGGAAAATGATACCTCTGATGCCTCAAAAGAGGACGACGGTAAGCTCCATAGCCTCGAAGGCACCGTCAAAATCGAAGACTTAATCCCTGTCACAGCCGCAAGCAATATCAAAATATATGTCAAAGCAGTATCGGCACAGGGCTACACCTTCACATATGACCTGTTCGATGGTACCGTAAATCAGGACATCACAGACTTTGAAACCACAGCCGACATATCCGGCGGAGACTACACAGTAACCGACCCGTTCGGCAGCAAATACGAGCCATAAAAATGTGATATAAGTGTAATTATTTAAAATCAGTTTTTCTTGTGTTTTCAAGGCGGCTCAGAATATTTATAAACAATATATAACTATTAAATAAGCTCATTTCGCATCAGTGAAATGAGCTTCAAATTTTAAGAAGAAAAAAGTGCCGGACAAAATTTCACTCCAGTGAAATAAGTCCGGCACTGCCAGAATGCAAGGTAGCAAAGCGCCTCGCTCATAAACCTGAATTAGCCGGAGAGTACACGGTGTGTTCCGAAGAAAAATGTGAACTGCCGCGGAGTTCCATAAAGTAAAAAAGAAAGAAAATGTAAATAAAACCGTAATCTGCCCGGACAAATAACCGCGGCTGACTTCACATTTTTCTGAGGAATATACTGTGTGCTATGCCGGCAGCCTCACAACCTAAAAAGCGAGGCGCCCACCACACCTATCATATGATGAGCTGCGCCTCACCCTTCTTTTTTGCTGAGCGGCAGCGTAAATATAAACTCAGTTCCCACACCCTCAGTACTTATCACATTTATATTCTCACCATGTGCCTGCACGATTTCTTTAACTATAGACAGGCCAAGTCCCGTACCGCGCTTATCCTTTCCGCGGGATAAATCACTCTTGTAGAAGCGCTCCCAGATCTTTGAAAGGCTGTCCTTTGGTATACCGATACCGTGATCCTTTACTGATATAAACACCTTTTCATTTCTGATACTCGTCTCAATCTTGATACTCGAATCATTATTTGAAAACTTCACAGCGTTGTCAATCAGGTTGTAAAGAATCTGCTGGATTTTGACCATATCACCGCGCACGAAAAGCTCTTTTCCGGTGAGCAGCAGGTCAAAGCTTAAGCCCTTTTCACTGCATTTACCCTCGAAGGTGAGGATTGTCGTGCGGATCATTGTATTGATGTCAAAATCAGCAATATCCAGGTGTATGCCGTGATGACCGAACTGGTTCAGATCGATAAGACTCTTGGTGAGCTTATTAAGCCTCTCGGTCTCAAAAAGTATGATATTTAAATATTTATCCTGCATCTCAACAGGTATGGTTCCGTCCAGCATAGCCTCCACGTAGCCCTTTATCGAGGTAAGAGGGGAGCGGAAGTCGTGTGACACGTTGGAAACAAACTTGCGCTGATCCTCCTCAAGCGTATCTAGCTCCGTTGCCATGTAGTTTAGTGTGTTTGCAAGATAGCCGATTTCGTCATTGGAATGTACATCAATCTGGGCGGTGAAATCACCCTTTGCATACTTCTTTGCAGTCTTTGTGATTCGTGTGATTGGCTGGTAAATAGAGCGACTCAGCATGACAAGCAGAATAAATGCCACTGCAAAAATGAGCGCTACAGTGTAAAAGGAGATATTCATAAAACCGTTTACACCTGCCGTGATATGGCTCATTGTCTTGTGAATGACTATGTAGCCGATATTCTGGTACGAGACATTTACCGGGGAAAATACGGACAGCATCTTATGCTTGAAGGAGCCGTAAAAATCTCCAATCATATAGTTGTCGCTGCCAAAATCGGTGACATCAAAGCCATTTATCACTACAGGCTTAGAACTGTCATTTTGGATATCAATGCCTATTGACGGATCATCTGAGTCCATGAGCAGCTCACCGTCAGGGCTGACCACCCATACCTCGGCATCCATATAGTCGGCTACAATTTTCATGTGATTCTGGAAATCGCTTAGCGACATGGATGAACCAAAGTATTCACTGGCATAGTCACCTGCTATTATGGAGGCCTCCCTATAGAGATTGGAAGCCTCCTGCTTTTCGATATAGTCTGTGGTGAAATGCTGTGTAAAGGTGCATATAATGAAAAAAGCGATGACACCGTAAATCAGATAGCTGATTAACAGCTTAGTGTAGATGGTGTGCTTCATTATTTATTTTACCTCAAACTTGTATCCGATGCCCCAGACAGTTGCGATACGCCAGGTAGGCTTGTCCTTGATTTTCTCGCGGAGACGCTTTACATGCACATCGACAGTGCGGGTGTCGCCGACATATTCATAGCCCCATATGTTGTCCAGAAGCTGCTCCCTTGTAAACACCTGATTTGGAGATGAGGCAAGAAAATATAATAGCTCAAGCTCCTTTGGCGGCATATCAATCTGCTGTCCGTCATAAGTGACAGAGTAGTTGGACAGATTTACAATAAGCCCCGGGTACTCCACACACTTGATATCTACGGAAGCATAGGCCTCAGGCTTTGCAGGCTGGAAGCGTCTGAGCACGGCCTTGACTCTTGCCACAAGCTCCTTTGAATCAAAGGGCTTGAGTATATAGTCGTCGGCGCCAAGCTCCAGGCCTAAAACTTTGTCAAATACCTCGCCCTTTGCGGAGAGCATGATAATCGGCACATCGGACTTTGCACGTATCTCACGGCATACCTGATAGCCGTCTATGCCCGGAAGCATAAGGTCCAAAAGAAGCATGTTTGGCTTGTAGTGCTCGAACGCGATAAGAGCCTGCTCACCGTCATTTACGATTTTGGTGTCATAGCATTCCTTGGTCAGATATAGAGATATAAGCTCTGCTATATTGTTGTCGTCGTCTACTATCAGTATTTTCTGTTTAACAGCCATTTCTAATCTCCTTCTTAAAATTTATTTATATTCCGTAAAAGTACATTGTCGTTATTTAAAGGTTGCGATGGTTACTCCGGCATCGCCCTCACCAAACTCACCGAGATGGTATTCCGCAATAGTTTTTGTCCTCTTAAGGAGTCCATGCACAGCCTTTCGCAGTGCACCGGTGCCTTTTCCGTGGACAATGCGCACAGATGTAAGATGAGCGATATATGCGTCGTCCAAGTATTTATCTAAGAGAGCAAGTGCCTCATCCGTAGTCTTTCCTATCAGGTTGATTTCTGATGAAACTGACAGCGATTTGCTCATCTTTATCTTGCTTCCGCTGCCGCCGTACTTCTTGGCAGGAGATACATCGTCGTTTAAGAGCACGAGGTCATTAATATTAACAAGCGAGCGCAGTATACCCATCTGCACATACAAATCGCCCTTGGCGTTTGGCAGAGTGTGGACAGTTCCCTTCAGATTGAGGGAGAGCACAAGCACAGAATCACCGATGCGCAGCTTCTTAGGCGCCTTGTGATTTGCCTTGGCAGTGTTTTTCTTGATGTCTGACAGCTTCTTTTCCTTGTCATTCATCTTGTCACGAAGGGCAGAGCGCTCCTTTTCCATCTGGCTCATAGGAGCCTGCCCCTGTCCGTATTTGTTGAAATTGCGGATGGTTTTGTCGGCAAGCTCCTTTGCATCCTGCAGTATCTTGTAGGCTTCCTCATTTGCCTCGCGTAAAATCTTGTCTTTGCTCTTGTCTATGCGCTCATTTTTCTCTTCGAGCTGTTTCTTGAGCTTTTCAATCTCGGCCTTGTAGCTGTTGATTTCAAGCTGTTCCTTTTCGATAGTCTGTCGCTGTGACTCTAGGCTTGCAATCAGATCCTCAAAATCAAGGTCGTTATCATTAATCCTGCTTTTTGCATCCTCGATGATGCTTTCGTCCAGACCAAGCTTTGATGAGATTGCAAATGCGTTACTCTTTCCAGGAATACCGATTAACAGGCGGTAGGTAGGGCTTAAAGTCTCAACATTGAACTCACAGCAGGCATTTTCCACACCGTCTGTGGAAAGCGCATATACCTTCAGCTCACTGTAGTGTGTGGTGGCCATGGTGATGGCGCCATACCGGTGCAGCCTGTTTAAAATTGAGATGGCAAGCGCCGCACCCTCTGTCGGGTCGGTTCCCGAGCAGAGCTCATCGAACAGGCAAAGGCTTCTGTCGTCAGCTTTTTCAAGAATTTTTACGATATTGGTCATGTGAGACGAGAAGGTACTGAGACTTTGCTCAATACTCTGCTCATCGCCTATATCCGCAAAGACATCCTCAAAGATGGCGAGCTTTGACCTGTCAGCCGCAGGAATGTGAAGACCTGCCTGACCCATGAGAGTTAAAAGTCCGACAGTCTTTAGTGAAACCGTCTTACCGCCGGTATTTGGTCCGGTGATGATAAGCTGCTTATATTCCTCGCCGAGCCGTACATCTATAGGAACCACCTTTTTAGCATCCAAAAGCGGATGACGGCCCTTTCTGATATTGATATGCCCATCGGTGTTGAAATCCGGTGCCACACCGTTATATGATTTAGCCAGATTTGCCTTTGCAAAAATGAAGTCAAGCTCTGAAAGAATCTCATAGTCCTGCTCCAAAGCAGCCGCATTCATTGCAACCTTGTCGCTGAGCGCTGCAAGGATTTTTTCAATCTCCTCCTGCTCCTTTATGAAAAGCTCCTTGAGCTCGTTATTCAAATTGACGACAGCCATCGGCTCGATAAAAAGGGTAGAGCCGGTAGATGACTGGTCGTGCATCATTCCGGGTACATTGCCTTTAGCCTCAGCCTTTACAGGCAGACAATATCTGCCGTCGCGCATGGTCACAACCGCATCCTGCAGATATGTCCTCGTTGTGCTGTTGTTCATGAGCTTGGTGAGCTGCGCATGGATTCTGTCGTTCATGCCGCGTATGCTCTTTCTTATCTTAAAAAGCTCAGGACTCGCATCATCGGCAATCTCTTCCTCAGATAAAATGCACCTCTTAATCTCATCGCAGAGCGCAGAAACCGGTTCAATCCCTGCAAACAGACCGGAGAGAGAATCCTGCTTTTCATTATCCATGGCGCTTCTGCCATAGGCCTTCACGCGCTTTGCAACCTCCAAAAGACTGCAGATGCGAAGAAGCTCGGTCGTATTCAGAGCTCCGCCGATATCAAGCCTCTTTAGAGAAGCATGCACATTGTGTATGCCAACGAAGGATATTCCGCTGTCCTTGTACAGGCGGCTTAGTGCATCGGCAGTGGTGGTCTGCAGATGTCTGATTTCGTATAAATCGGTGATAGGCTCAAGCGAAAGACACCGCTTCTTTGTCTCATCACATGCTGCGTAGCTGCTTAGCATGGTGAGGATTTTGTTATATTCCAATGTTTTGTAAACTTTTTTATTCATTTCTATATCCTTATATTTCGGTAGTTGAATATTAAATTCATATTTACTGTATAGCTTATCATATTATAGCTGAAAATCTTCAAAAAAACCATAATAAATATGTATTATAATTACAAGATGATAACATAAAGTTTAATATATAACAAACCAGTTTGTTAAATGAGCCAGAAAGTAAGGGCTTGCGACATGTACCCGCCGGACTGCTGCACTGCTCCCAACGGTGCGAATAGCGCAGTGGCTTAGATACTGTAGGATTATGCTCATAACACAGAAATGCCACGGCATGGATGCCGGGGCAAGGAGCTATCGAGCCATGGAAGGCGAGTAGCGACGGTTTCGTCATGTATAGAAAAAGTAAATGCATAATCCATACAGAATCTTAGTCACGCAGCGTAGCACCGTTGGGAGCAGTGCAGCAGTCCGGCGGGTACATGCCGCAAGCCTGTACTCAAAGGCCGTACTCAAAAAATATGGTTGCAACGCAATATAATTCAGAATATAATGTAAGATAGTAACTAAAGACATCTAATCAGGGTGACAATATGGAGCAATTTATCAGAGAAAAGATAAAGGATAAACCGCTGAATAAAAAAAGACTTGCAAAAAAAGCTGGCACAGCAGCACTCTGCGGAGTGGCATTTGCAGTGGCTGCAAGCATTGTTTTTGCTATATTTCTGCCGGTTATCAACAGACAATCAAAAAAAGCTTCAGATGGAAAAAATAATAATGATGTGCAGATAGCCACACAGCAGCCTGGCATAGATGACAGCAGTGATGCATATAGTGAAAATGGTACACAAAGCACAGAGTCAGGCACCTCTTCGGAGCCGTCTTCGCAGACCTATCAGCCTACACTCGCAGATTATCAGGCAGTGCAGAACCAGCTCTACAGAGTGGGCGCTTCGGCCACGAAATTTGTAGTAGGAGTCACGGGTGTGACAGATGCCACTGATATTTTCAACAATTCCTATGAGACCGAGGGTCAGGGAGTGGGAGTGATACTGAGGGACAATGGAAAGCAGCTAATCATTCTGACAGAGAAAAATGTTGTGGATAAGGCGGATAAGCTTAGTGTAACCTTTGTAAACGACATGATGGCTGATGCTGCGCTGGTCAAGTATGACAGCAATACGGGTATAGCAATCATTTCCGTGGATAAGTCGCTTCTGGACGACGCCACAATAAGGGCTATAGCGGTTGCGGAGCTTGGTAATTCAAATATTGTTTCAAGAGGAGCATCTGTCATTGCACTTGAGGCAAACTATGCCATTCTCACAGGTCTTGTAACGTCAACAACCAACGAGCTGTCGGCGCAGGACAACAATTACTCGGTGCTCACCACAGATATCGCAAGCAACAAGTTGCAGAGCGGTATACTGATTAATACAGATGGTCAGGTCATAGGGCTTTCGCTGCAGGATTTCAATCCGGCGGAGGAAAACAATACGCTCACGGCTGTCAGCATAAGCGACCTGTCACCTGCCATTGAAAAGCTCGAGAGCGGCGCGGATGTGCCGTACATAGGCATCACCTGTACTACAGTTACAGAAAAAATAGCAAACAGATATAACATCCCAAAGGGTGTTTATATAAAGCAGGTTACCATGGATTCACCGGCATTTGTCTCGGGGCTTCAAAGCGGAGATGTGATAGTTGCGGTAAACAATACAGAGGTGTCGAATGTGTCCGCGTACAACACACAGCTTATGAAGCAAAAGCCTGAGGATACCTGCAATCTGAAAGTAAAGAGAAAAGGAAGCAACGGCTACACGGAGATTACCTGTCAGGTGAAAATCGGAGTGATGAATTAGCCGAAATTAGGAGGATATATGAAGTATATTTCAACTCTCCGCGAGGGAGAGAGAATCAATGAGATTTTTTTATGCAAGAGCAAGCAGACAGCCATGACCAAAAGCGGAAAGCCTTATGACAATGTTATCCTGCAGGATAAGACAGGCACGCTGGATGCCAAGATATGGGATGTGGGCTCAGTAGGCATTGAGGAATTTGATGCAATGGATTACATAGCCATAACCGGTGATATCACAAGCTTTCAGGGCAATTTGCAGTGTTCCATAAAGCGTGCGAGAAAGGTGAACGAGGGAGAATATGACCCTGCGGATTATCTGCCGGTCAGCGATAAGGATGTCGAGATCATGTATAAGGAACTCATGGGCTTTATCGACTCTGTAAAGAATCAGTACCTGTCACAGCTATTACATAGCTTTTTTGACAATAAGGAGTTTGAGCGTCGTTTCAAGTTCCATTCAGCCGCAAAGAGCGTGCACCACGGCTTTGTAGGAGGTCTTTTGGAGCATACACTCGGTGTGACGAAGAACTGTGATTATTTTGCAAAAATGTATCCGGTCTTAAACCGTGACCTGCTTCTTACAGCAGCTATTTTCCATGATATCGGAAAATTAAAGGAGCTTTCTACTTTCCCGGAGAATGACTATACAGACGCAGGCCAGCTCCTCGGACATATCATGATTGGTGCAGAGTGGGTAGGCGATGCGATTAAGAGCATCGACGGCTTCCCGGTAGTGCTCGCAAACGAGCTGAAGCACTGCATACTTGCCCACCACGGCGAGCTTGAGTTTGGCTCTCCGAAAAAGCCGGCACTTGTCGAGGCACTTGCACTTAGCTTTGCAGACAACATAGATGCCAAGATGGAGACCTTCAGAGAGCTGCTTGTAAATGTGCCTGAAAACGATACAAAGTGGCAGGGCTACAACAGATTTATGGAGACAAATTTCCGCAGAACAAGTGTGTAAAAAGGCGGACGATATTAAATATAGCTATGGTGTGATTTTTGGTGTGAAAGCTTGCGCCGGATACAAACATTATAAAGAGTAATTATATATATAAAATAAAGAAGAGAAAAGCATGAAAAAAAATGACATATTTGAACTTGAAATAACAGATATGGGAACAGATGGCGAGGGTATCGGACATTATGATGGCATGACCTTTTTCGTAAAGGATGCACTGATTGGTGACGTCATAACAGCCCGCGCAACAAAATTAAAGAAAAACTATGGCTACGCAAGAGTGGAAGAGATTAAGACCCCTTCCACTTTTCGCGTTGAGCCGCAATGTGAGCTGCACAAGAGGTGTGGCGGCTGCCAGATACAGGCGCTCTCTTATGAAAAGCAGCTTGAATTTAAAAATAATAAGGTGCGCAACAATCTCATGCGTATAGGTGGATTTTCCGAGGCAAAGCTGGACAGTAAAATGCAGCCGCCTGTTGGCGCAGACAATCCATATCGCTACCGCAACAAGGCACAGTTTCCGGTGGGATATGACAGGGATGGCAATATAGTGACAGGCTTTTATGCATCGCGAAGCCACAATATCATCCCAGTTGAGGACTGCAGGCTTGGGGTGCCGCAAAACAAAGAGATACTGGATATCATAAAGGAATGGATGAATGAGTGTGGCATCACGCCGTATGACGAGAACACACACAAAGGGCTCGTGCGCCATGTGCTTATCAGATATGGATTTACATCAAAGCAGATTATGGTGTGTCTTGTGATAAATGGGGACAGTCTTGAAGCAAAACGCCGAGCCGGGAATGCAGCAGATATACTGTGCGAAAGACTCTCAAAAATCGATGGAATGACTTCGATTTCTTACAATATCAACAAGGAAAACACAAATGTCATCCTCGGCAAAAAGACAGTCTGCATATGGGGCAGACCATATATTGAGGACACCATCCATCTGCTTTCTTACCCTGATTTCACACCACAGGGGACAGGCATCACATATCAGATTTCGCCACAGTCGTTCTATCAGGTAAACCCGAAGCAGACAGAAAAGATTTACAGCACGGCACTTGCATTTGCAGGGCTCACAGGAAATGAAAATGTCTGGGATCTCTACTGTGGTATCGGTACCATATCGCTCTTTTTGTCACAGAAGGCAAAGCAGGTGTACGGAGTGGAAATAGTGCCTCAGGCAATCGAGGATGCCAAAAACAATGCGAAGCTCAATGGCATCACAAATGCACAGTTTTTCGTAGGAAAGGCTGAGGAGGTGCTGCCACAGTTTTATGAGAATGCAAAGAAAAAAGAGAATATCACTGATGATACAGCATCCACCGGACATACAGATATGCTTCGCCCGGATGTGATAGTCGTTGACCCGCCAAGAAAGGGCTGTGATGAGAAGTGCCTGGACACAATGCTTGCGATGTCACCGGAGAGGATTGTATATGTGAGCTGTGATTCGGCAACATTGGCAAGGGATTTGAAGATACTGTGTGAGGAGAAGTATGAACTCATGAAGTGGCAGGCATTTGATCAGTTTTCTCATACGACGCATGTAGAAAGTATTTGTCTCCTCGAGCGGGTGAGCAACTGAAAAATATTGATATGAACTAAGTAAATTTATAGACATTTTCTTATCGTAAAGCTATAATATTAAAATCATATAGAACAGATAGACATTGATTTTAGAAAGTGATACAAATGAAAAAGCTAAAAAAGAGATTCATTATTCCGGCAGTGGTATTTATATTGGGCATGTGTGCGTTAATCGGCGCTATATATGTAGTCGGCAAGAGTCAGGAACAGCAGAACAGGACAAATGCAAAGCTCAATGCGATGACATATACGGAGCGTATATATGGCGAGCTTATGGAGGGAATAGGAGTTACCGATAGCTTAAAGCAGGTTGTCATAAGTGGTGATGGAAATATAAATAGGTTTTATGATATTGCAGCAAATATGATGGACGATTCGATTCAGAGTATACAGATAGCACCGAATGGAGTTGTGACTGAAATATATCCAGAGGAGAGTAATGAATCCAGTAAGATTGATCTGATAAATGATAGTGACAGGGGAGAGATTTCGCGCTATGCGAGGGATAATGACACTGTAATAATGCAGGGACCATTGGAGCTGAAGCAGGGCGGATATGGTATAGCAGTGCGCAATCCGGTTTATTTGGAGAATGAAAATGGTCAGAAGAGCTTTTGGGGCTTCACAATTGTTATACTGAAGGTTCCGGAAATTTTTTCTGAATCTGTAGAGGCTCTTTCCAGTTTTGGATATAAGTACAGTCTGCAGAAGTTTGCTTCGCCGTGGGATGATACGTATGAGTGGGTTTACGGTTCAAAGGAAGAGTTGAACGATCCGGTGATATATGACTTTAACGTGTATGGAGACAAGTGGAGGCTTGAGATTTTACCCAAGAGTGGGTTTTACAATAACAGATATCTGCTATATCTGTTCATCGGAGGTGGAGTTATTGTCCTGCTTTTGGCAGGGCTTACAGCAGCGTTGATTTCAATCAATGAGAACAGGAAGAATTTCAAGAGACTTGCTGTGACTGATGCACTGACCGGTATCTACAACAGGCACGGCTTTGATGAGCAGGTTGAGCAATATATGAGACAGAATCCGCAAAAGCATTGTGTTGTGGCAATGCTTGATATTGACGATTTCAAGCTGGTCAACGATGTGTATGGACATGCGGCAGGTGATGGTGCACTGCAGAAGCTTGCAGAGAGCATGAAGCAATATTTTTCAAAGGATGTTATACTAGGCAGAAACGGAGGCGATGAGTTTAGCATTTTTATGCCGGATTGCACGGTAGAGGAGGTTAAGCCTTTTCTTAAGAAGTTTACAGGAGAAACCAGGAAATTTTATTGTAAAGGTGAAGAACATACATTTACCATTTCACTGGGCTTTGCGGAGTATCCTGTTTTGGCTGATGACCGTTCACAGCTCATGCGGTGTGCGGATATGGCACTTTATGAGGTGAAAATGCGTGGGAAGAACGGCTGCATGGCATACCGTGAGGGTGAGCGTATAAAAAGCCGTGCGAAGCTTGGATTTGCCGTGAAGGATATTATTGACAATATGCCGGGAGCGTTCATTGTTTACAGGGCAGATAAAGAAAATGATGAGATCCTGCTTGCAAACAGTGAGCTGCTTCGGCTTACAGGATGTAAAAACATGGACGAGCTGCTTGCATATACAGGTAAGAGCTTCCGCAATCTGATACGCCCGGATGAACAGGAAAGCTGTCAAAAAAGCATATGGTCGCAGATTAACGGAGGACACTCAAATGATTATATTTTCTTTCATATGAAAAAAGCAGACGGCACATATATTTCAGTGCTCGATCATGGCAGGATAGTGGATTCAGTGCACAATGGCAGAGTATTTTATGTGATGATTATGGACTTAAAGTCACTGCAGAGGCACTATGGAGACTGCCTGGAGCTGGTGGAAAAGTAGAAAAAAGCAGATTGTGAACACATGCGTTCACAATCTGCTTTTTTAATAGTGCATACACAATTTATTTATCCGAATAAATCACATTTCCACCGCATACGGTGTACTTAACCTTACCGGTCAGTTCCATGCCGGTAAAAGGTGTGTTTGATGACTTTGATGCATATTCGCATGGTACCCATTTTTCGTCAGGATCAAAGATGACAAAATCTGCAGCAGCACCCTCTGAGATAGTACCGTAAGGCATGTGGTACAGTCTGGCAGGATTGATAGTCATCTTTTCCAAAAGCTCAAGCATGCTCAGATGGCCCGGTTTGACAAGGCTTGTGATACCAAGAGCAAGAGATGTCTCAAGACCGATGATACCGCTTGGAGCTTCGGTTACAGGCTTTGATTTTTCTTCGGTGCTGTGAGGCGCATGATCTGTTGCGATAAGGTCTATTGTGCCATCGATAAGTCCCTCTATAATCTTTTGACGGTCTGCTTCAGTACGCAGAGGCGGATTCATCTTGGCAAGGGTGCCGTGCTCTAAGACAGCATCCTCAGTCAGCGTGAAGTGATGTGGAGTGGCCTCGGCATGGAGCCTTGCACCAAGCTTTTTGTAGGTGCGGACTATATCAACAGATACACCGGAGCTGATGTGCTGTATCACAACGTCGGCGCCACTGCGCAGCGCAAGCAGACAGTCTCTTGCGACAAGGGCTTCCTCAGCGATGGATGGTGAGCCGTAGATACCGAGAGCGTCAGATATTTTTCCATGGTTGATGCCGTTATTTTTGATAAATGCAGGGTCCTCCTCATGGAGACTTATCGGCATATCCAGCTTTGCAGCATTTTGCATGGCTCTGTAGCAGAAAGCGGCATTTGTAAGCGGGATGCCGTCATCGGTAAAGCCACATGCTCCGGCTTCCTTTAAAGCTGCCATGTCAACATCATCCTGTCCTTTGAGGGAGTGCGATATTGCAGCGGCCTGATACATACGGATTTTTTCCTGCTTTCCACGTGTGAGGTTGTCCTTTAGAGTATCCACATTGTCCACTGTAGGCTTTGTGTTTGCCATGCATACAACAGTTGTGAAGCCACCCTTTGCGGCAGCCAGGGAACCGGTGTGGATATCCTCCTTGTATGTGAAGCCCGGATCACGGAAATGCACATGTGTGTCGATAAGTCCAGGTCCGACAATCATTCCGGATGCATCTATTATTTCTTCTTTTTCAGTTGCAGCAGCATCTGACGCACATGAGATGTCAGGTGCTATTTTTACTATTATCCCATCTTTTACAAGTATATCCATCTGTTCGTAGAGACCTGAAGCAGGGTCTGCTACAATGCCGTTTTTTATTATCATGATAATCCTCCTGTAGATTGTACTTATTTTCTGATATATCCTAGTATAACAGGTTTAAACGAACTACACCATATCACTTGCATATTTTACCGATAGTACAAGAAAATAAAATTGAAAATATATAGGGGATAAAAGTATATTGACAGCCTGTATATAACTGTATATACTGTGTATATAACAGGCGGGTCAAAAAACGCAAAATGAATAAATCGCAAGTGAATAAATGGCTAAGTAAAAAATGCCATTTGCATACAAAGGAGTAGCTTATGAATAATGCACTGATAGTCAGAAATGTCAGTAAAACATTTGACAAATTCAAGCTGGACAATATTTCATTTGAAGTGCCGGGTGGAAGCATTGTAGGTGTGATAGGAAAGAACGGCTGTGGCAAGTCAACACTTCTTTCTGTTCTTATGGGGATGAAAGGGTCTGATTCGGCGGATACAGGGATTGTGATAGATGGTGTGTGTCTGCAGACGGATGAGAAGGCATACAAGAAGAAAATAGCTTATGTATTTAGTGAATTGCCGTTTATGGAAAAAATATCTGCTGTCTCGATAGGAAAATATTACGGCAGATATTACGACGGATTTAATCAGAAAAAATATGATGAAGCAAAAATAACCGCAAAAATTAATCATGAAATCATGCAGCATATGAGATATGCAGAGCTTAAAGAAATCATGTACTACGTACAGAAGAAAGAGATAATAAAAGAAAGTGGTGATGAGTAATGATCAGGGATTATTTTGAGAAAAAAAAGATATGGTTATCCAGTTCACCGGGGCATATCGGTTTGGCATTTATCGTATTACTTGTGACAACACTGTGCGGCATGTTGGGGTTTGTATTTGCCGGATTTCTGTTTATACTATCCATTGCAGTATTTAGAAGCCTCGAGATAAATGAGCTTTTACCCTTTTCAAAGAAGGAAAGAAAAACAAGATTTTTAACAGAGGTGATGCTTGATTTACTGTGTTTAAGTGTTCCTCTTCTTATAAACACTGCGTTTATTGTGATAAGGCACAGAAAGCTGGAGCTTTTTTCACATCCGCTTTATGTGGCGGTATGTTTTATTTCATATATCATAATTCTTGCACACTTTTCGATAAATGGTACCTTTTGGAAAGCGGCAGAAGACAGCAGAAATTTAGAAAAGAGTTTAGCTGACGCGAATGTTTCAAAGTCTGTAAAAATATATGAGACTTTTATTGCGTTGGTAAAAATTGTTATAGACACAGGGTTGTTTGTCTGCTTAATGACTATTGTTACAAATGGCAGCTTTTCTGATATTGCAGGAATAGGCAATGAGTTCTATAAGCTTGGATGTATATCAGGGATTTTGTCAGGTACTATACTGGTGATAGACATGGTAAGAACTATTGGAGGCAGAAATGAATATTTCCATACAGTCTAAGGGCGGAACACCCATTTATGAGCAGATTGCCACGCAGATAAAGGAGGCAATACTTGCCGGAAAATTGAATAAGGATGATGCGCTTCCATCGATAAGGGCGCTTTCAGCGGATATTAAGGTCAGCGTCATTACCACGAAAAAGGCATATGATGAGCTGGAAAAGGAGAAAATGATATATTCGGTGCCTGGAAAGGGCTTTTTCGTGGACGATCCGGATATGGAATATCTCGAGGAAAAGAGAACCTTAAGTGTGGAGGAGGAGCTTTCAGCGGTTATAGGAAAGGCAAAGGCGGCAGAGATTGATGAAGCAGAGTTTATTGATATGGTGAGAATACTTTGGGAGGAGGAAACATGCTAGAGGTTCAAAATTTATCTTACAGTACGAAAACCTTTTCTATGGAAAATGTCAGCTTTTCACTGGATGACGGATATCTCATGACACTTTTGGGAAGAAATGGCGCAGGAAAAACTACGCTTTTTGATTTAGTGTACGGACGTATTGAACCACTGAGTGGAAAGGTATTATGGAATGATATTGATGTCACCGGAATGAAAGCAATTGACATTCTGTATCATGATGAGGTGGCATATGTCGGTGGAAGAAGCTGGTGTATAGGCGGGATAAGGGCTGACGAAAATATCAGGCTGTTAAGCTGTCTTTACAGCAGATGGGATCAGAAGCATTTTGATGAAATGCTTGAAATGATGGAGTTCACCAAGGAAGAATATACGACAAAATTTGAGGAGCTTTCAACAGGAAAACAGATGCAGCTCCAACTGGCTTTTGCTCTGGCAAGGCACCCAAAGCTTCTGCTTTTGGATGAGCCTATGGCAAATCTGGACCCGGTCGTAAAAACGGACATCTGGGAGCTTTTGATCCGAACAATAGAAAAAGAAAACATAAGCATCATAATCAGCACGCATCTGGTTGAGGAGGTCAATGACATAACTGACTATATAGGATTGCTTGATAATGGCAGGCTTGTTAAATTCGGGGACAGGGAACAGATATTAAATGATGATTTAGGAAATAAAAATAAGAATCTCAGGGAATTACTGGAGGAAGAAAATGGATAAAGCGGAAGAAATTTTTGCAGAGGGCATAGAAGATAGAAATGTGAAAACAATAAGGCAGGCGAGAGTACTTTTTGTAATATGTCTTATGGCAGGCATGTTCATCATATTTGAAAGTGATGACATCTTTAAGTGGGCTGCAGTGTTGGCTGTTTATTTTTTTACAGATTCGTTTTATAAGAAATATCTGAGAGTGGAAGCAAATTTGGCTGATGATATGACCGGCAATGATATTTATCAGTTTATAGGGCAGCACGCACTTTCGGTGGATTGCTATTTCGGGATTATTTCAAAAAAAATACGCAAATACAGGATAATTTTTTTGGCAGAGTATTTTTTGTGTGCCATATTCTCAGATTCAAAGGGGTATGGGCTGATTATTGCCGTGTTGAGCGTTGTCGTAACGTATGCCACCGCATGGATAAAAAAGAAATATTTTATCTGCCGCCTGGTGGGAAAGCTAAAGCCTGTTGAAATGATATTAACTTTCACAGATATTTTTTTAAACATATTTAAATTTCTTCTTATACTGTTGGTCAGCCTTTTGTTTTGCGTGGTGTTTCTGGGAGTAGCAGAGGGCGCAGTGGAACGTGAAATGGTAAGTGGGCAGATACTTGAACGTTTTATAGGAATACCGGCCTTTTTTGTAATGGTTGTAGCAGGCTTGATTGTACCATTGGCAGGATATGCTTTTTTTAAACCATCAGCCATATTAAATGCAGCCATAAAAACTGCCATGGTTATAGGAATAGCGGGATTTATCTGTATACTGGCATCGGCAAGACTGTGGTATTATGAAATAAACTATACAACGCAGAAAATAACATTGGTTCATTTTAAGGAAAAACAGTATGATTTTTCAGATGTAGAAAGGTACATATGGAAAAGCGGTGATGACGATGAGTCTGAAAAAACGCTTGTTTTGTATCTGAAGGATGAAACAGTGCTGGATTTATGCGATGATGGTGCATTTAGCAGTGAGCAGGGCGATTTTGAGAAAGCGCAAAGGCAGGCGTGGCCACAATCATGATAGACTGTATATATGGACAATAGAAAATTTTATAGATATAATATGATTTAAGGGATTCTGAATTGGATACCTTTTGACTCTCACATCATTTTACTAAGTAGGACTAAATTGGCATAATGTACAATAGCCATAGGTTGATAGCATAGTAGGCAGACACTGGGGAGCTGTAATCCATAAAACTTTTAAAACAGCACCCAAAATTCAGCCCAAAAGCCGGAAAAATTGCGGGAAAAAGTAGCTGAAACCGCAGAAATCTCCAAAACAGCTCCTAAAATTCAGCCCAAAAGCCGGAAAAATTGCGAGAAAAAGTAGCTGAAATCACTATAAATCACAAAACAGCTCAAAAAAATTAAAGGGAGAAAAACAATGAGTTTAATAAAAGGTATACATCACGTATCAATGAAGTGCAGTAGCACAGATGAGTATGAAAAGACAATAGATTTCTACAAAAACATTCTGGGAATCCCGGTCGCAAGGGAATGGCAGGCAGGAATCATGCTTGATACCGGAAACGGAATTGTTGAGATTTTTAACGATGGAGATGATGCACCGGGCAAAGGTGTGATTCGTCATTTCGCATTCGCAACAGATAATGTGGATGCGTGTGTAGAGGCTGTAAAAGAAGCAGGATACGAGGTATTTATTGAGCCGAAGGATATAGAAATCACATCAACACCGGTATTTCCGGCGCGCATAGCATTCTGCAAAGGACCACTTGGCGAGGAAATCGAGCTGTTTGAGGAAAAGTGATAGGACGTATTAATGGTTTTATAGGGGTATTATGCTATGGGAAAAACTCCAGTTAAGCACACGCTTGCAGGCTATATTATTAAAAAAACAGACACCGAAGGATACCGGTCAGGAAAACTAACCGGAGAAAAACATTTTAACAAAATAACAGAAATGATGGAATTTGTTGGTGGACGGCGGAAACTAATCGATCAGGCAAGGTTCATAGAGAATAATACACAAGCAGGCCACGATGGGAAGATAAGAATTAATTGGATTCAGGTCAACAGCGATATTAAAAAAATTGATTGTGATGTAAGCAGCATACCGGAGCTGTGTCGGCTTGAGGGAGTTGAGGATTCAAGAGCAAAACAGCTAAGATTGATAGAGTCTGTAAAGCAGTGGAAATCAGAGGTTGGTGACTGCGATTGGATATGCAGATATTATGATGATATTTTGGGGCGTCTGGAAGCCGGAAAGAGTGTCACAGAGGCTGAGGAGGATATGCGTTTTAAGTGTATCAATACTATAACAAGAATAAAGGAGCCTGTGTGGGAGCGTGTTTTTAGTGCAAAGGTTTTTAATGATTCAAAGAAATTTGAAAAATGCTATCGACAAAAGATGGTATCAATTCTGACTAAATATTCTCCATATTATGAGAAGGATATGGAGGATTATGATACAGAGGGAGAGGAAGATGATGCCAAAGAGGATAAAAAGAAGTCGGGGCTTGAAATTTTGAAGATGCATGGCATTATGTCATATGCACAGACAATGGAATGGAAGGGACCATTGTCATATAGAATTGATGATACATGTGTTATTGATACGTCAAAGCAGATTTATGGAACCATTATTAATACGCAGACACTTGAGCATGCAAGTCCGGTTTCGCTTGCAGGATGCAAAAGAATTATGACCATAGAAAATAAGGCTAACTATGAAAGTATGCAATATGATGAGAATACCTTGTATATTTTTTGTCATGGTTATTTTACTCCTAAGGAAGTGTATTTTCTAAAGAAATTAAGCCTTATTGTATCTAAGGAATGTGAGTTCCTCCATTGGGGAGATATGGATTTTGGAGGGATAAGCATATTCTTGTTTATTAAGGATAGAATTTTTGAAAAACTAATGCCTTATAGAATGGGGGTAGCGGATTTTGAGGAAGCATTAAAAAAAGACGCTGGAATACCACTTAAGGCTTCAACTAGGGAAAAACTGCAAAAAAAGGACGCAGGATTGCTTACCGAATTAAAAGAAGCAATTCTTGAATCGGATAAAACAATAGAGCAGGAAAGGCTCTTATGAGGCTGATTCGGAAAACTCTAAATACACATATATATTTGACAAATTATTAGAATGTGATTCATTCGCACAGCATACCTCCTTCGTGCATACAATAGCATGAAGGAGGTATGTTTGTATTATGAATCCATTTAAAATGAGGCCGGAGAGAACCGGTGATTTATTTGTTGACTGGGAGAAATTCTGGGTAAAACCATATAACAAAAATGAGGTAAATCCGTATACAAGGACGAGAATCATATTGATGAATGGTACAGAATTTGAAAACGTGTGGTTTTCACATCAGTTTTCAAGAAGCGTAGGTGATGATGAGCTTAGACGAAAGCTTGCATACATCAGGAAAAGTGAGCAACAGCAGCAGAAAATACTCACACATTTAAAGCCGGCAGATGAGTCGGCATTGGAGCACACCATAGGCTACGAGCAGCTTGCGGTTGACCTGACTGCGCATCTTGCAAAACGAGTAAATGACAAAAATATTAAGTCTGCGCTCGATTTTGCCTTGCTCGAGGACTTTGATCATTTGTACCGCTATGCAGATTATCTTGATTTTACCACAGGTGAGCACGCAGAGAAGCTTGTCGGAGGCTATACGGAAATCACACCGGGCAGACCGACCATTTCACACCACAGGCATCCATATGATTCAATACGATATCCGATGACGGATAAATGCCCTGCGACAATGGATGTGCTGGCTGCAAACGTAATCACAGCAGCAGAACAGCAGACTATGAACTACTATATGAACACAGCGGCACTTTGGCCCGATGAGATGGGACGCAGGCTATATCAGGAAATCGGAATGGTCGAGGAACAGCATGTCACACAGTATGGCAGCCTGTTGAAGCCATGCATGAGCCGCCTTGAAAATCTCCTTGTGCATCAGTATGTCGAGTGCTGGCTGTATTGGAGCTGTTATGAAACTGAGACAGATACAAGAATACGTGGCATATGGCAGTTTATGTTTGAACAGGAGCTTAAGCATCTGCATATTGCACTTGAGCTGCTAAGACAGTACGAGAAAAAGGATTGGCAGGAGGTCATCCCTGACGCTGAGTTCCCGGCTCCTCTTGTGCTGGAGAGCAATATTGAGTATGTCAGGTGTGTGCTTGGCAGTACGGTAAACGACACAGCATGCCGTGAAAGGTATGTGGATGTAAGAACCAATGCTCCTGAAACATTTATCAGATATCAGCGTCTGGTCAATGACCCGGTAAGAAATGTGATGAGCCATGCCTTTATTGAGGATTATATCCGCAAAAACGGGGAGGACTATCGCTTTGAGGTGGCACCAAATCCGGTGCCGGAGCTTCGTGACCGTACAAAGGATAATATATGTGTGGGCAGACAGCCTCTTTGCAGGAATCGGTATTAGAAGCCATTTTATATGCCATCTGTGGCATGTGATACCCGGCCCTGACGTTTTGTCAGGGCATTGCTGTGCAAAGAAGTATAACTCGATTGTATCTAAGCTATGGAGTAGCTTGTACTCGTTGCTGGTCACACTGTTAGGTGTGAACAGTAACGAGTAAGGCTCACAGAAGCCGGTTGACGAAATTATATAGGTGTATTAAACTGTAATTGGGTTAGAGAAGACTAATTACTTGCAGCTGTTTTACATTAAGTGGTTTTGAATATTCAGTTACTGTAAAATGATATATGAAACGATATAAGAAATAATATGTTGAATAATAAAATATTCAAACTTCCCATATTTTATTTTGTGATACCGGCCTAGCATACAGTGTATTCCTCATATTTTTTCCTTCGGAACAACTGTATACTCTCCGGTAAATATAGTTTTATATATGGGAAGTTTGTGTAAAATAGAAAAACCGCAGAACAGCAGAATAGGAGGCAACCATGATTACATCAACCATATTAGGTTTATTAATACCATTTATAGGCACGTCGCTCGGTGCGGCATGTGTACTTTTTATGAAAAATGAGCTTTCCGTAAAGACCACAAAAATGCTCAGTGGCTTTGCAGCAGGCGTAATGATTGCGGCATCAGTCTGGAGTCTTCTGATTCCGGCACTTGAGCAGTCACAGAGCCTTGGAAAAATGCAGTTCGTCCCAGCAGTAACAGGCTTTATGCTTGGAATGTTTTTCCTATTGATACTGGATACAATCACACCACATATGCATCTCGATAATTCAGTCGAGGGGCCAAAGAGTAACTTCAGCAGACAGACAATGATGGTGCTTGCAGTTACATTACATAATATACCGGAGGGCATGGCAGTCGGAGTGCTCTACGCAAGCTGGATATCAGGAACTACTACCATCACGAGGGCAGCAGCTCTTTCACTGGCAATCGGAATAGCCATACAGAATTTCCCGGAGGGCGCAATCATATCCATGCCATTACATAGCACAGGAAGCTCAAAGCTAAGAGCCTTTGTATACGGAGTATTGTCGGGAATAGTCGAGCCGATAGCGGGAATACTTACGATACTTGCCATCGGAATAATAGAGCCGGTGATGCCGTACCTGCTAAGCTTCGCCGCCGGAGCCATGATATATGTAGTCATAGAAGAACTCGTGCCGGAAATGTCAGAGGGAGGTCACTCAAACCGCGCCACCATAGCATTTATGGTGGGCTTCTGCCTCATGATGACACTCGATGTGATGCTGGGCTAGGCCAGAGCAAACCCTCGCAAAGGGCGAGCAAATCCAAGCGAGCCCGGCGGAGACCGGGCAAAGCATACACAAATAATCAGCACGCACAGAGCGAGCCCACGGCAATAGCCGTGGGCAAAGCGACAAAAAGGTAAATAGAGCCACAGCGTGAGGAACCCGGGCGGCAGGCACACACAGGCTCGGGAGGGCGAATAGCGAAGCTGCCTAGATACTGTAGAAATTATGCCCACGAAGCACAGAAATGCCCAGCCAGGGACGGCTGGGCAAGGCGTTATGCGCCATGGACGGCGCATAAAAGCCGGTTTCGTCAAGCAAAGAAACCCTGCAAGCATAATTTCGTACAGAATCTTGGCAGCGTAGCGTAGCCCACCCGAGCCTGTGAGTGCCTGCCGCCCGGGTTCCGTACTATAGCCAATCCCCCACAGCAATTCAAATGAATTGTGAAAAACTGTGAAAAAAAGGGAAATTCCTCCCGAATTATTTGGAAATTTTTAATAAAACGCAAATAAAAATAAAATAAAACTAAACATCCCCAAAACGCAATAGAAAAACTGCACAAAAATAAAAACATAAATTGTTGAAAATGTATAAAAAGCTAACTAAAAAAAGTGAAACTTTGCCAGCCAAACAATATAAAAACGAAACGTTGACTTTATAAAACGATGTGACTAAAATCAAGTACAACGATAGTTGCTTCTTATTAAATCAAGACCAAACAAACATCAAGGGTCAGACAAAACACATCTTGAGTTATTAAGAAACAATTTGCGTATCAAATTTCATATAGCAAAAAGAAAGGAGGTAACGCAGATGGATGCTCTGGTAGATGGACTGTTAGAGGAACTCAATTGTGACGTGGTATTCAAGATACCGATATTCGGAGGCATACCCATATACGAGTCGGTAGTAGTCACATGGATAATAATGGCAGCGGTATTTTTACTGTGCTTTTTTCTCGGCAGAAATCTTTCAGTTGAAAATCCCGGACGCAGACAGGTAGCCGTAGAGGCAGGAGTCAAATTCCTTAATGATTTCTTCAGTGAGACACTCGGAGAAAAAGGAAAGGATTACATACCATATCTGGCAACAGTAATCATCTATATAGGAATAGCAAACCTGATAGGCTTACTTGGCTTCAAACCGCCGACAAAGGATATGAACGTCACCGCAGCACTCGCTGTAATGAGCATAGTTCTTATCGAGGTGGCAGGAATCAGGGCAAAGGGCACCAAAAGGTGGCTTAAAAGCTTTGCAGAGCCAATGCCGGTAATACTACCTATCAATATCCTTGAGATCTTTATCAAACCATTATCGCTGTGTATGCGATTATTTGGAAATGTCCTTGGTTCATTCGTAATCATGGAGCTTTTAAAGATGGTCGTACCGGCAATCGTCCCGGCAGTATTCAGTTGTTATTTTGATATCTTTGATGGACTTATACAGGCATATGTATTTGTATTCCTGACAGGACTTTTCATCAAGGAGGCAACCGAGTAAGAAGACCTGATGAGGCATGAAATACCACATCATTTAATTTCACATCGTAAGCATGGAAAATGTAACCTCGCTTACAAAAGAAACAAAATAATTGCTAACCAAAAGAAAGCATATAAGCAAGAAAAGGAGAACACATTATGTCATCAACATTATTAGTAGCAATCGGAGCTGGAATCGCAGTATTAACAGGAATCGGAGCCGGACTTGGAATCGGTAAGGCAACAAGCAGCGCAGTAGACGCAATCGCAAGACAGCCGGAGGCTGAGAGCAAAATCTCTAAATCACTTCTTTTAGGATGTGCCCTTGCAGAGGCAACAGCTATTTACGGTTTCGTTATCGCATTACTTATCATCCTCTTCCTTAAATAATCAGGCAGCGTAACTGACAGTTACAACCAGGTGAAACAGAAAGGAAGGTAGAGCAATGTTAAAAATTGATCCATGGAACATAATATGGACAGTAGTCAATCTGCTTTTCCTGTACTGGATATTTAAGAAATTCCTCTTTGACCGCGTGATGGGCGTGATCAATCAGAGAGACGAAATGATTCAGAAGCAGTTCTCGGAAGCAAAGAAGAGTCAGGACGATGCAGAAAGCTTAAAGAGCGACTATAAAAAGAAGCTCGAGAGTGCAAAGACTCAGGCAGACCAGATAATCCTCGATGCCAGGGCAAGAGCCGAGGCAGAGCAGGAGAAGGCTCTTGAGAGAACCAGACAGGAAGCAGACAGTATGCTTGAAAAAGCAAAAGCGGACATTGCTAGCGAGCAGGATAAGGCAACAAAGGCCGCTGAGGCTGAAATTGCAAAACTTGCCATCTTAGCAGCGAGAAAGATTGTAAAGACAGGTGAAGCTAATGACACAGGCAGCAGTAAATAATGCAATAGTTTTGTACAGACTGGCTGTAGAGCGTCGTGATGTGGAGGAAGCACAGAGAGTATACTTTGTGACAGAAAAGCTTGCACAGACGCTCGCAAATCCACTTATACCGCTGACCAAAAAGTATGACATCATAGAAAAGGTATACGGATTTGAGAGTGAGCCAAAGCTTATCACAAGCTTCATAAAGGAAATGGTAAAGCTTGGATATGTCGCTGAAATGAATGAAATCTTTGAGGCATATTACAGATACTGGGATGAGAAAAACCATATCATAAGAGCTGAGCTTATCAGTGCAGAGGCCGCAACCGACGAGGAAGCAAATGACGCCAAGGCGCTGCTACAAAGCAAATATCCGGAATATGAAATATCCCTTACACAGAAAGTGGACGAAACACTTTTAGGTGGATATGTGATTAAGACTCTTAATACAGAGTATGACAGAAGCTACGAAGGAAAACTTCGTGAGCTTGAAAGAAAATTGACCAGGAGGTGACCCCTGTGGGCGCAATCAGTGCAACAGACATAATCTCCATTATCCAGAGCGAGATAGAGAATTTCGACTTCGATACCGAGAGCCGTGAGACCGGCGAGGTAATCTACGTCGGCGATGGAATCGCTACAATATACGGCATCGACCATGCCATGTACGGTGAGATCGTAGTATTCGATAATGGAGTAAAAGGAATGGTTCAGGATATCCGTCAGAATGAAATCGGAGTAATCCTTTTCGGAAGAGACCACGGAATCCATGAAGGAACCAAAGTAGTAAGAACAAAGAAAAAAGCCGGAATCCCTGTAGGTGAAGGCTTTATCGGCCGAATCATCAATGCCTTAGGTGAGCCTATTGATGGAAAGGGCGATATCAAAGAGGAAGATTACAGACTAATCGAGAATGAGGCACCGGGTATCGTAGACAGAAAGTCAGTAGATACTCCACTTGAGACAGGAATCCTCTCAATCGATTCAATGTTCCCAATCGGACGTGGACAGCGAGAGCTTATCATCGGTGACCGTCAGACAGGAAAGACATCAATTGCCACAGATACCATCATCAACCAGAAGGGCAAGGATGTTATCTGTATATATGTAGCAATTGGCCAGAAAGCATCAACAGTAGCAAAAATTGTGTCAACTCTGACAAAACACGGCGCAATGGATTACTCAATCGTGCTTTCATCAACAGCCAGCGATCCTGCATCACTGCAGTATATCGCACCATACGCAGGAACAGCCATGGCAGAGCATTTCATGCATCAGGGCAAGGATGTACTTATCGTATATGATGACCTTTCAAAGCATGCGGTAGCATACAGAGCACTTTCACTGCTGCTCGAGAGATCACCGGGACGTGAGGCATATCCTGGAGACGTATTCTATCTCCACTCAAGACTGCTCGAGAGATCAAGCCGTCTGAGCGATGAGCTTGGCGGAGGCTCAATCACAGCACTCCCAATCATCGAGACACAGGCAGGAGACGTATCAGCATATATCCCTACCAACGTAATATCTATCACGGACGGACAGATATTCTTAGAGAGCAACCTCTTCAACGCAGGTATGAGACCGGCCGTAAACGTAGGTCTTTCAGTATCCCGAGTTGGTGGAGCAGCCCAGACAAAGGCCATGAAGAAGGCATCAGGAAGCATCCGTATCGACCTGGCACAGTACAGGGAGATGGAGGTCTTCACACAGTTTGCATCAGACCTTGACGATGCCACAAAGGCACAGCTTGCACATGGAAAAGCACTTATGGAGCTTTTAAAACAGCCGCTTTGTCATCCGCTGTCACTGCATGAGCAGGTAATGACACTTATCATGGCAAACCACGGTGTGTTTGACACAATTGAGACAAAAGATGTCAAGAAATATCAGGGCGATATCCTCTCATACATGGATCTTTCTTATCCGGAAATCGGACAGAAGATCGAAGAGAACAGAGCCATTGATGAAGAGCTCGTAAATAAAATCATGGATGCAGTAAAAGAGTATAAAGGGTAACAGGTAGTATTATGGCAAACACGAAGGAAATACAGGATCGAATAAAAAGTATCAATGATACGCTTAAAATCACAAATGCCATGTATATGATTTCTTCTTCGAAGCTGAAAAAGTCCAAAAAGATGCTGGCAGATACAGAGCCGTATTTCTTCACACTGCAATCAGAGATGAGCCGAATACTCAGGCATCTGCCTGATATGGAGGACATCTATTTCAAGACCAACGAGGATAAGCTGCCTGAGGACAGAAAGGTCGGATATATCGTAATCACAGCCGATAAAGGACTTGCGGGCTCATACAACCACAATATCCTGAAAATGGCTGAGGAGCACTTAAAGAATCATCCGAACCATTCACTTTTCGTACTCGGAGAGCTGGGACGTCATTATTTTGAACAGCGTGGAATTGAGATTGAAAAACAGTTCCACTACACAGTTCAGAATCCGACACTCAACCGTGCCAGAAATATTGCAGAAGAAATTTTGGAGCTATATCTACATAACGAGCTGGACGAAGTTTATATTATCTATACCAGCATGATAAATGCGATTCAGGAGGAAACACAGATGTCACAGCTTCTGCCACTGAAAAAGGCAGACTTCACTGTGCAGATTCCTATAGACATACCGAGGGAGGAGCTGGCACTCAAGCCATCGCCTGAGGCAGTCATGGATCGTATCGTACCAAACTACGTTGTTGGATTTGTCTACGGTGCTCTTGTAGAGTCATTTTCATGTGAGCAGAACGCCAGAATGATGGCGATGCAGTCCGCATCAAACAGTGCGAGGGACATGCTTGCAGAGCTTGACATTCTTTACAACCGTGCCAGACAGGCAGCGATTACACAGGAGATTACAGAGGTAATAGCCGGTGCTAAATCGCAGAAGAAAAAGAGAAAGTAGGCTTTTTGATGAAAACAGGAAAAATTATCCAGGTTATGGGTCCTGTTGTCGATGTAGAGTTCGAGGATGAGAACCTGCCGGCAATCAGAGACGCACTAGAAGTTTTAAATGGTGACAAAAAAAGTGTGATGGAAGTCGCACAGCATATTGGAAATAATACAGTACGCTGTATCATGCTTGCTTCCAGTGAGGAACTTCACAGAGATATGGAAGTAACAGCCACAGGCGCCGGCATCAAGACACCTGTCGGAGAGCAGACTCTCGGCAGACTGTTCAACGTGCTCGGTGAAGCTATTGACGGCGGAGCACAGCCTGATACAGAGGAAAAGTGGGAAATCCACAGAGAACCACCAACATTTGAGGAGCAGAACCCTGCAGAGGAAATCCTCGAGACAGGTATCAAGGTCATCGACCTCCTTGCCCCATATGCAAAGGGTGGAAAAATCGGACTCTTCGGAGGAGCCGGAGTAGGAAAAACAGTCCTCATCCAGGAGCTCATCAGCAATATCGCAACAGAGCACGGCGGCTACTCAATCTTTACAGGAGTCGGAGAGCGTTCCAGAGAGGGAAATGATCTCTGGACAGAAATGAAGGAATCAGGAGTTCTGGAAAAAACAGCCTTAGTGTTCGGACAGATGAACGAGCCACCAGGAGCACGTATGCGTGTAGCTGAGACAGGACTTACAATGGCAGAGTATTTCAGGGATGAGAAGCACCAGAACGTGCTGCTTTTCATCGACAATATATTCCGTTTCACACAGGCAGGTTCAGAGGTTTCAGCACTTTTAGGACGTATGCCTTCAGCCGTAGGTTATCAGCCTACACTGGCTACTGAGATGGGTGAGCTGCAGGAGCGAATCGCATCTACAAAGAACGGTTCGGTAACATCGGTACAGGCCGTATACGTACCAGCCGATGACCTCACAGACCCGGCTCCGGCTACAACCTTCGCACATCTGGATGCCACAACAGTTCTTTCAAGAAAGATTGTTGAACAGGGTATTTACCCGGCAGTAGACCCACTTGAGTCTACATCACGTATCCTCGAGCCTGATATCGTAGGCGAGGAGCATTACCAGGTAGCACGAAAGGTACAGGAGATTCTCCAGAAGTACAAGGAGCTGCAGGATATCATCGCAATCCTCGGTATGGAGGAGCTGGCAGATGAGGACAAGGTACTTGTATACAGAGCAAGAAAAATCCAGAAGTTCCTCTCACAGCCATTCCACGTAGCCGAGAACTTCACAGGTATCCAGGGTGTCTATGTGCCTGTAGAGGAGACTATCAAGGGCTTCAAGGCCATCATAGATGGTGAGATGGACGAGTATCCTGAGAACGCATTTTTCAATGTCGGAACAATCGAGGACGTCAAGGAAAAAGCAAAGAATATGCAGCAGTAAAAGCATAAGGAAGGACAAATCGTATGGCAACAAATACATTTTATCTAAAGGTAATAGCTGCTAACAGAGTGTTTTACTCAGGAAGATGTCGTTCCATAATAGTCCCTGAGTTCGATGGTCAGAAGGAAATCCTCGCCCACCACGAGGATATGGTCATAGCCGTCGATGAGGGCGAAATGAGATTTCAGCCGGAGGGCAGTGACAACTGGGAGTACGCGGTAGTGGGAATGGGCTTCGTAGAGATAGTCAACAACCGTGTGACACTGCTTGTCGAGACAGCCGAGCATCCGGAGGAAATCGATATAGCAAGGGCAAGAGAGGCAAAGGAGAGAGCTGAGGAGCAGCTTCGCCAGAAGCAGAGTATTCAGGAGTATTATCACTCAAGAGCTTCGCTGGCCCGTGCCATGACACGACTGAAAGCAACTTCAGGAAAATAATAAATGTTAATAAATTACAAAAAAGAGGTTGTGACAACCTCTTTTTTGTTTACATTACACATGAAATGAGTTACAATGGCTATATAGGTTAGTAATATGGTCATAGAAGACAGGTGGGAATATGAGGATAGTATATGGACTGGGAGTATTGCTGGAAGCAATACTGATTGCACATTGCGCAATCGGTTCCTTTAAAAAACATGACAGACTCGGTAAAAGTGTGTGTATATATGAGACGTTGACATTTGCCTGCGCTATAGTCTTTTTTGTTTTTACATTTGTGCCGGGGCACACTGTTACAGTACTTGCGAAAGGGCTTACTATGGCTCTGTTTGACTGGATGCTCATCGCTCTTATGTTTTATACACAGTATTATACAGGTGCTGTAAAGACCTTCAAGGGAGTGCAGGCTGCTTCCATGATATTTGCGGTGCTGGACACATATATGCTTATAGAGAACACCTGGACTAATAAGATTTTTGATATAGAATCCATAAAAGCTGAGAATATTAAGGTGGTATTCAATAATGACAGCCTATGGTACAGGCTGCATTTTATATTCACATATGCGTTTGTGATTCTGATTATTTTTACATATCTGTATATGATTATCAAATCATCGCGCATGTACAGGGAGGCATATGGGGCTATAGCGGTAGTTATCTTTATCGGCTTTTCGTTTGACATTGCTACTATAGGTTCGGACTCCATATATGACCTCACCATGATTATATATGGTGCTATAGCTATTATCATATATTACCTGACATACAGATATGTGCCGAATGAGCTTATAGAAAATATGCTCTCTCTTGTGGTCCGCGATATGAACAATGGTATCATCTGCTATGACAGAAAGGGCAGGTGCATATATTACAATGACCTGATGGAGGCTATTTACAGACATGGCGGCAATATGTCTGTTTATGAAAGTAAATATAGTCAGTGGATTGAAAAGCTGGGAGATGACAGAAGGGATAGTATGACCTTCCAGACAACAGATATTGAAATAAACGGTGAAAAGCACTACTTTGAGATTGCCTACAAGCGCATATATGATGAGAGCAATCGCGTTATATGTGATTATTTTGTATACAATGACCGTACACAGATGTATGAGTCGTGGGAGCAGGAAAAGTACAAGGCATCGCATGACAGTCTGACAGGACTTTTGAACCGTGACCAGTTCTATGAGGATGTGCACGATATGGTGAACAAGTATCATGACACAACCTTCTACCTGATTTGCAGCAATATAAAGGATTTCAAATTCATCAATGAGATATTTGGAATGGAGAAGGGCAATCAGGTGCTCATAAAGCAGGCGAAGCTCATGGCATCGAATCCATCTGAGAGGACCATTTGTGCAAGGCTTATGAATGACCGCTTTGCGCTGTGCCTGCCAAGAGAAGAGTTTGATGAAAAAAGAGTGGCAGATTCAGTCAAAGAACTGCAGCGTGAGTTTTCGGGCAATTCTTTCCATCTGCATACATACATGGGTGTGTATGAGATAAGAGACAGGGATGAGGCTGTCAGCATTATGGTAGACAAGGCTAATATAGCGGCAGACACCATAAAGAATAATTACGACTGCTGTGTGGCATACTATGATGAGCATCTGCTTGAGATATCAATAGAGCAGAGACGCCTGCTCGGTGAATTTGAGCCGGCACTGCAAAAGGGTGAGTTTGTCATGTATTTACAGCCACAGGTGAACCGTGATGGTGCTGCAAAGGGCGCAGAAGCGCTGGTACGCTGGGCTCATCCGTCAAGAGGCATCCTGACACCGTATGCTTTTATTGATATTTTAGAGAACGCAGGTCTAATTTACAAGCTTGACCTCTATATATGGGAAAAGGCGGCACAAAAGCTTGCAGAGTGGAAGGAAAAGGGATACGGAAGCTATCATATATCTGTAAATATATCTACAAAGGACTTCTACATTATAGATATATATGAGACCTTTACAGGGCTGATTAATAAATATGGCATAGCAGCGTCCAATCTGCATCTGGAGATTACAGAGACAACGCTGATGACCGATTTTGAGAAGAATATGAATATTATCCACAAGCTTCAGGGCGTAGGCTTCAGGGTGGAGATTGATGATTTCGGAAGCGGTTACTCATCACTCAACATGCTAAAGGACATCAGTGCTGATGTACTGAAAATCGATATGGGCTTCCTTCGCAAATCTGAGAACGAGGTCAAGGGACAGGATATATTAGAGAGTATCATCACGCTTGCAGGCAAGATAGGCATGGACGTCATCACAGAGGGTGTGGAGACGAAAAAGCAGCTTGATATGCTTACAATGATGGGATGTCATGAGTTTCAGGGATATTATTTCTCAAAACCGGTACCGGTATCTGAGTTTGAAGAAAAGTATCTGGTATAGCTATCATGTATATCTATTATGTATATCCAATATATATTTTGGGTATTGTGCAAAATTTAATACACTGTATATTTGGGGCGGGTATTGAAATATCCGCCCTTTTTTTCTATAATAATAAACCGTGTGGATTGCTGTAAATATGTAATTGCTGTGGGTCACACGAGGGTGTGGCAGCTAACAGCGAATATGAGAAAAAGAGGCGAAAAAATGACTGAAAAAGAAAAAATAAGGATTCAGACATCAGAGACCTTTTTGCTGAGTGCGATTCTGGCACTTTCCGGAGGCTTTCAGGATGCCTACACATACAACGTGAGAAACAAGGTGTTCTCGAATGCGCAGACAGGAAACGTAGTGCTGATGAGCCAGCATCTGATGATAGGTGAATGGATGAAGGGACTATCGTATCTTTTCCCAATCCTTTCATTTGCACTCGGTGTGCTTGTGGCAGAGAGAATCGGGCATAGATATAAGAAGGCAAAGCGCATCCACTGGCGTCAGATAGTGGTGATGATAGAGATAATCATACTGTTTGTGGTCGGCTTCATACCACACAGGTACGATATGATAGCGACCATGCTTGTATCATTCAGCTGTTCTATGCAGGTGCAGTCCTTCAGAAAGGTAAACGGCTACGGTTATGCCAGCACCATGTGCATCGGCAACTTAAGAAGCGGCACAGAGAGTCTGTCAATATATCTGCGTGACAGAAATATCGGGGCACTGAAAAAGACCGCGCACTACTATGGAATTATTCTGATATTTGCAATAGGAGCAGGTATAGGCGGAGTGTGCTCACTGCACATAGGAATACGCGCTATATGGGCTTCAAGCGTGCTGCTTGCCATTGTATGTACAATGATGGTCAGGGAACACAGATAAACAGTTACAAATAGTCACGAAATATATATAACGGAGATACAATATAAAATGAAATTATTAAAGCAATTTCTCATCATACTTGCGATTTCGTTTGTAGGTGAGATACTCAAATATTTACTGCCATTGCCTGTTCCGGCGAGCATATATGGTATGGTTATACTTTTCATAGGTCTGCTGACAGGCCTGATACCGCTTAACTCTGTAAGGAGTGCAGGCAAATTCATGATAGAGATAATGCCTGTCATGTTTATCCCTGCGGGAGTGGGGCTTATGTCATCCTGGGGCAATCTTAAGCCGGTGCTCGTACCGGTGATTGTAATCACGGTTGTGGCACTTCTTACTGTAATGATTGCTACAGGACATGTTTCACAGCTCGTAATCCGTATGCAGAAGCGCAAGAGGGCTGATGCTGGAGAAAATAAATAAGATAGAGGATAATCATAATGGATAATTTGTTTCAGACATCGCTTTTTGCCGGTGTCACAGTAAGTCTGGTTGCATATCTGCTAGGTATGCTTTTAAAGAAAAAGTTTAAGCTTGCAATACTCAATCCGCTTCTCATTTCAATAGTACTGACCATCATAGTGCTTGTTGTGGCAGATGTGGATTATGACACATACAATAAGGGGGCATCGTACCTTAGCTGGTTTCTGACACCGGCCACGGTATGCCTTGCGATACCGCTCTATGAGCAGTGGACACTGCTCAAGAAAAATATAGCAGCAGTCGCGCTCGGACTCACGGCAGGCGTCATAACAAGTCTTGTGACAGTGCTTGTGTTGTCAGTGCTTATGGGGCTTTCACACGAGGACTATGTCACACTGCTTCCAAAGTCCATCACGACAGCTATCGGTATGGGCGTATCAGAGGAGCTCGGCGGATATGTGACCATCACTGTCGCAGTTATCGTCGTGACAGGTGTGCTTGGAAATATACTCGGAGAGTTTGTTTGCAAAATATTCAGAATCACTGAGCCTATATCGAAGGGACTGGCGCTTGGCGCGTCATCACATGCCATCGGAACAGCGAAGGCTATCGAGATTGGCGAGATAGAGGGCGCCATGAGCTCTCTTGCTATCGCGGTGGCAGGAATACTTACGGTGGTGTTTGCATCGGTGTTTGCAAACTTTTATTGATTTGTCTGAGCGCTTCATGCGCGTTGGCTTTTTTACAGAAAGGAGCTATATTTATATGATAATTACAATTGCTAGAAAGTGCGGTTGCGATGCAGATACTATCGGTAGAGCAGTCGCTGAGAAATATCATTTACATTTCATGGACAGAGAGGCTATTGCGGCCGGTGCCAAAGAGGCAGGCTGCTACGATGAGTATGAGGAGTTTTACAGTGAGAGACCGGTTAATTCCCTGCTTTACTCTATTGTGATGGAGACGGAGGAGGATAATGTGCTGCATGATACTCCGGCTATGGCTCTTACATTTATTGACAGGCTGCCGCTTGAGGACGGCTGTGAGGGATATGTGATTCAGGGACGATGTGCAAACTTTGCCTTTCAGGGAAGAGATGATGTTGTCTCAGTTTTCCTGACAGCGAATGATGCATTCTGCGTTGATACTGTGGCTGATACACATGGAGTCTCAGTGAGAAAGGCAAAGACTGTTGTGCGTGAGACAAATGACAACAGAAAGACCTATCACAAATACTATACCGGACAGGAGTGGGGGCAGGCAGAAAACTATGACCTGTGCCTGAATGTGGCAAAGCTCGGTGTAGATGGTGTGATTGCGATGATTGACAGCTTCATACAAAATAGAAAATAGAAGTGTATATACAAAAGCCGAATCCATGGGAGTGTGGATTCGGCTTTTGGGGTTATTTTATGTGTTTTTGAAAATAAAAATTCAATGTTGGAAAAATCATATTTTATCATTGGTTGACTTTCAGAAAAAATTTATCTATTATTAAAATAAGATAAAATTGTTAACTGTTCAGTATAACTTTACAGTGGCGTGGAAAGAGGTAAAACAGGAGTAGGGAAACTGGTATGAGAAGGAAAAACAGAGGGAAACAAACGCTTAAAAAGAAGATGCTGAGTATTCTTCTGCTCAGTGCAATGTCAAGTATTCTTGCAGTAGTAATCGTATCGTATATGACGATCCGAATGATACAGAATGATGGTATCAAGGAGAGTATGCAGATATATCTGGAGCAGATTACACGAGAGATGGACAGTGATTACTATGACATGATCGGTATTGTCAATCAGATGAGTCCCGATGGACTTATTGGAAGTGTGACAGAAAGATATTTGAGTTCAAATGATAACTATGATCGATATTTGGAGCAGAAATTTCTCAGAGAAGAACTGATAAAGCTTGGATATGTGAATACAAAGCTTCTTGGCATCACTTATTACGATCCGAAAGAGCAAAAAGAATTGATCGGAAATTTTAACGTCAGGGTGCTGGACCCGTCATATCAGACAATCTCTAAAGTGGTAGTAGGTGCCGATAATACCATTCAGGCCATACATGATTCCTATCTGGGAATTAAGGAGACACCGGTAGTATCCGTGATGCGAAGAGTTTCTTTTGGTAACCAAAAGATGCTGGATATTTATGCAGAAATGGAGCCTGATATGAGTGTTTCAGATCAGCTTAATAAAGAAAAATGGCCATATACCTATATGGAGATGGATGAAAATGGCATTGTGCAGTACAGCAATAATCCGGTGATTGTCCGGGGCCAAAAGATTTTGTCGGAATTACCGAAAAAAGAAGGACATGCTGTAACAAATCAGGAAGGATATAAAATCATGGTGTATCGCAGTACCATTGGATATGCCAATGCCATTGCACTGCCGGAAAATATCTATCAGAAAGAAATGAATATGTGGAGATTGAAGCTGGTGGTTATCATTCTGGCAACATTCGGTATTTTTTCCTGTTCTGTTATTTACCTGTACAGGTTGATATGCAAACCACTTAATCAGTTACAAAAACAGATTATCCAGGTAGGAAATGGGGCATTACATGGAGAAAGGCAGGAATATGAGATCAAGGAATTTGATGACTTGATGCACGAAGTGGAGCAGATGAAGGAACAAATCAGAAATCTGATTGATGATGTTGTGGAAAAAGAAAAAAATATTCAGCGGACGGAATATGAGAAGCTTCTGTATCAGATCAATCCTCATTTTCTGCTCAATACACTAAATTCTGTTCAGTGGATGGCCAGAATGAGCAAACAGAATAATATTATGGAATTTGTGCAGCGATTAAAAAGACTGTTGTCCTACAATCTGGGAAAAGAGGGAATGCAGACAACACTTCGAACAGAAATCGATATTGTGAAAGATTACATAGCATTGGAACAGATGCGTTACGATTTTGTGATTGAGATGAATGTGGAAGAGGGACGTTATCTGGAACAGCCGACGGTAAGGATGCTACTGCAGCCACTGGTAGAAAATGCCATACGATATGGACTTGGAGATGATGAAAAGATCACAATTCAGGTCTTTGAGGATAATATCAGGGGACTGGCGGGCATCACAATATTAGACAGCGGTAATGGTCTGACCCAGGAGGAAATTTATCAGATCAATGAACCATTTGACTACGATGTAAAAAAAATGCAGCATGGAAACAGAGGAATCGGTCTGCGATATGTAAAAGCAATGTTGGACTCTTTTTATGAAGGAGAAACGAATCTGTTTGTCAATTGCAAAAAAGGATATGGAACCAAAATTACAATTTTGATTCCGATTCAGGAAGAACTTCGGAACAAAATAAAAATTACAGGAGTTGAGACAGAAAAAGAAGGTAAGGAGAAATGAAAGTATTAGTTGTTGACGATGATAAACTGGCAAGAAAAGGTTTGATCTCCATAATGGATTGGAAGAAATACGGATTTGAAGTTGTGGGGGATGTTCAGAACGGTCGTAAAGCGCTGGAATTTCTGAAGGATAATGAAGTGGATATTGTATTCACGGATATAGACATGCCGGAGATCGATGGAATTGAATTGATGAAAATGTGTAAAAAGGAATATCCGGAGGTGAAATTTGTAGTCTTTTCCATGTATGAAGATTTCCGTTATGCGCAGAGTGCTCTGAGACTGGGAGCTTTGGACTATATATCCAAGATAAGTTTTGAAGGGGATGAGTGTGACCGGATACTGGAACTTGTGGAAAGAAAATATAAGGAAAATCATTCCCAAAAAGAAACCAGGAATGAGGATTCCGAACTCATAAAAAGGTTGGAAAAAGCGTGGATGAACACCAGATGGATCTTCAATGACAGCGAGTTCAGCAGACTGTATGAGTTAACCAGGGGAGTGGAGTTACGGACTGCTGAAAGGGTTTTCATAAAAAGCTTCCACAGCCTCCAGAAACTCACAGGAGAAGAACTGGAATTTCCATCCTTATCTTCCGTGGATTCCATGCTGGAATGGGTGAAACAATGGAAAGAAAACCTGTATCAGACATGTCTGCAGACAGATAAAACAAAGGATATCTATATGTTTGCAAGAGTGATCCTGTATACAGATGAACATATAGAAGAAAATCTGAAGTCGGAAGAGGCAGCAGCACAGATCGGAATGAGCAGAAGTTATTTCAGTACGAGATTTAAGGAGATGACCGGTGATACCTTTCATAATTATGTGATCAGCAGAAAAATGTATGCAGCTGCCCAGAAGATGGCAAAAGGAACAGAAAATATAACACAGATTGCCTCGAATCTGGGCTATGACAATTTTTATTATTTTACAAAGGTATTTTCGAAGGAATACGGATGCATGCCAACAGAATATGTAGGAAGAATAAAAAAATGTTCGATTTAATTCGGACATTTTTTTTGAATTAAAAAAAAAGCTGTGAAATCAGGAACAATATCGTCTAGTGAAAAATATGGTTACAGGATAAACTATCTATAAAAGAAGGGAGGTTTACTCATGTACATAAAAAGATTTGTGAAACACTATTACATCATGCTAATCCCCGCATTGCTGTGGCTGTTCTTTTTCAGCATTGTTCCAATGTTTGGAATTGTTATGGCTTTTCAGGATTACAATCCGGGACAGGGCATTCTCCACTCAAAGTTTGTTGGTCTGGCTAATTTTGAGTACATGTTTCAGATGAGTGACATTAAACAGGTTCTACGGAACACAGTTGTTATTGCCGTTGGCAAGATCATTGGAAATATTATTATTCCACTGGTGTTTGCTTTGTTGTTAAATGAACTGGCACTGAAGAAACTGAAGCGTCCAATCCAGACAATCGTATATTTACCGTATTTTCTGTCATGGGTTATTCTTGCGAAGATTGTGCTGAATATTTTCGGTTATACGGGACCGGTGAACCAAATCATAGAATTTTTTGGAGGCGAAGCGGTCAACTTTTTTGGAGAAGCAAAGATATTCCAGCCTCTGGTGATTGGTACGGATATCTGGAAAGGATTCGGCTACAATACAGTCGTTTATCTTGCAGCAATCCTGGGAGTGGATGGATCATTGTATGAAGCTGCAGCAGTAGACGGTTGCGGACGATTCAAAAGAATCTGGCATGTGACTTTACCGGGCATCAAGACAACAGTAGCACTTCTTGCTATCCTGTCGCTTGGAAACATCCTGAATGCAGGATTTGACCAGGTTTACAACCTGTATAACCCATTGGTTTACTCAACAGGTGATATTATTGACACTTGGGTATACAGAGCCGGTTTGCAAAATCTCCAGTATTCTCTGGCAACGGCCGTTGGTTTATTCAAATCTGTAATCAGTCTTGTATTGATTACGGTTGGCTACTGGCTGGCAGATAAATTTACCGGTTATAAACTGTTTTAGGAGGTGACAAACTATGATTGAGAATAAAAGCCTGAGATCAAAGATTTTTGATATTTTAAATATTGTGATTCTCATTGCGATTACTTTAATCTGTATTGTGCCGGTATGGTACGTTCTCTGCGTGTCATTGAGCAGCAGGGAAGCAGTCAATGCGGGAAAAGTTGCACTTTGGCCGGTTGGCTTCAACCTGCTCTCCTATAAAAAAATCATGGGAGAGACCGCATTTTTCGGTTCGTTTTTGGTATCTATTAAGAGAGTTTTGCTGGGAACCGGAATCAGTATGGTATGTATCCTTATGGCAGCATATCCATTATCCAGAACAAAAAAACAGTTCCCGAAAAGAGATATCTTTATGTGGATATTCGTGTTCTGCATGTTATTTAACGGAGGAACGGTTCCGTGGTATATCACCATGAAAAATTATCATCTGATGGATAACATTTTTGGACTGGTACTGGGAACAGGCCTTCAGGTATTTAATGTGATACTTGCAGTGAATTTCTTTAAAAATCTTCCAACAGAACTGGAAGAGGCGTGTTTTGTCGATGGCGGCGGACCTTGGAGAACTCTGATATCTATCTACATACCATTGGCAAAACCTATGGTCGCAACAGTTGCACTGTTCACCATGGTTATGTACTGGAATGAATTCTTCCAGGGAATGGTTTTAAGTACAAGACAGAGCAGTTATCCACTGCAGACCTACATCCAGCAGATGGTAGTAACCCTGGATTATTCTACAATGAATGTGGATCAGATTGCGCAGGCGATGAAATTAAACAATCTTTCATTAGATTCTGCGAAAATATTTATAGCTATGATACCGATACTGATTGTTTACCCATTCCTGCAAAGATTTTTTGTAGAAGGTATTACACTGGGATCAGTAAAAGGATAAAGGAGGAAGAAAATATGAAGAAAAAACAGTGGATTGCATTTGCATGTGCGATGGCATTAGGTGTGACATCACTGGCAGGATGCGGAAAATCAGAAGAGAACACACAGAAAAAGGCAGTAGGGGAGGCAGAAGGAACAGCAAAAGAAGCTCTCCCGCTGTCAAAATATCCGGAAACCGTAACGGTTCATCTGGGCGGTTCAATGAATTCAAATGCCAAGATTCCTGACGGAATGAGCTATGATGACAATTCCTATACACGACTTTTGAAAGAAGACCTTAATATTGAGGTTGCATACGACTGGGTCGCATCATCTACAGACTATGATGAAAAAATGAATTTGTGTATCGGAAGTAACACAATTCCGGAATTGATGAACGTAAATGCAACACAGTACAGGGCACTTCTGAAATATGATATGATCCAGCCGCTTGATCAGTATTTTGATGACTATGCTTCTGATGCACTGAAAGCATATGTGGAATCAGGTGGAGAAGAGCTGAAAAAATGTATCTCAAATGATAAGGGAGAGATAATGGCAATCCCGGCTCCAAGTATGATGGGAGGAGAAGTGAACGAAATGTGGATCCGTCAGGACTGGCTGGATAATCTTGGACTGGAGGTTCCAAGAACCTGGGATGAAATGGCAGCAGTAGCAGAGGCATTCGTAACCCAGGATCCGGATGGTAACGGAGAAGCTGATACCATTGGAATTCTTGGACCGAGCAATTCAGATCACATGAATGCAATTGGAGCAAACCAGTTTGGACTGGATCCATTGTTTAGCAGCTTCCAGTCTTATCCACAGTACTGGCTGCAGGATGAGGATGGAACTGTAGAATATGGTTCTATTCAGCCGGAAACCAGAGAGGCACTTGAAAAAATCTCAAAACTGTATACAAATAAGCTGATCGATCCGGAAATGCTTGTAAGAAGCGACAGCAAGGAACCTCTTTTGTCCGGAAAAGTTGGTATCTTCTTTGGACCATGGTGGTCTGGTTATACGGTGTCAGATACTACACTTGCAGGCGAAGCGGATTGGAGAGCATATTTTACACCACTGTCTGAGGACGGGAATTACTACGCTCATATGCCAAATCCTACAAGTAAATATGTAGTAGCAAGCAAAAGCTGCAAGAACCCGGAGGCTGCATTTAAGATTGTTAACTATCTGATCAAAAATGAGCAGCAGTGGGTAGTAGATGGTATTACCTCCACAGAAATGGGTACTGCGGATTTTTATCCTTTGTATAATGGCTACGATAATGCAGATGAGATTGAAGTATCCACTGAGACTCTGGAAAAATATCTTGCAGGTGAGATTACAATGGATGATGTTGATTTCTCAAAACATAAACTGTTAAAGAATGATATGGAAGCAGTTAAGGAACTGAAAAAAGAACCTTATGATGATTTCAGCCTGGACAAATGGAATCTGGACAGTGACATTGCCAAAACTAATCTTCCAAGACTTGTGTCACTTTTGGTTGGTGGATCTCCGTTAGTAAATGATAAATATGTACCGGTTTACAATGCATATAACGGTCAGACAAAAACCATGGAGGCCAAATGGGCAAACCTTAAAAAAATGGAAGAAGAAACATTCTCAAAGATCATTATGGGAAAAGCAGATATCAGCGAATTCGATACTTTCGTTGAAAACTGGAAGAATCAGGGTGGCGACCAGATTCTCAAAGAAATCAACGATGAATTAAGTAAGTAAAAAAGACAGCGGCTGATGGTGTTCTTCAGCCGCTGTTTTTACGATGGAGGTATAAAATGAGAGAAAACAAAGTAGTTTACGGACTAATCGGATATGGCGGTATGGGCAGATGGCATACCGAGATTCTTTCAAATGTTCCAGAAGCTGTAATTGGTGGTATCTATGACATCAAGGAAGAAAAGAGAGAAGAAGCGAAAGCGAAGGGGTTTTCTGTATATGAAACAGAAGAAGCCATGCTGGCAGATTCGGACATCGATGTGGTTCTGATTGCCACTCCAAATGACTGCCACAAGCCTATCGCTATCCGTGCAATGCATGCAGGAAAAAACGTGATATCGGAAAAACCGGTGACATTATCTTCCGCTGACCTGCTGGAAATGGAAAAGGTAGCCAAAGAGACAGGAAAACTTTTCACCGTGCACCAGAATAGACGTTGGGATGATGATTTCCTGATCATCAAAAAACTGGTAGAGGAGCAGAAACTGGGGCATGTTTTCCGGATCGAGAGCCGTGTCCATGGTTCAAGAGGAATCCCTGGGGACTGGAGAAAAGAAAAGGTACATGGGGGCGGAATGGTCCTGGACTGGGGTGTACACCTGCTGGATCAGATTTTATATATGTACGGAGATAGAAAGATCGAGACGGTATACGCGTCACTTACCAATATCACAAACCAGGAAGTGGACGATGGGTTCACTGCTATTCTGACCTTTGAAGGCGGAACAGAAGTCCTGGTGGAAGTCGGCACCAACAATTATATATCACTGCCAAGATGGTATGTACTGGGTAAAGACGGTACCGCAGTAATCAGGGACTGGCAGTTAACCGGTGAGATTATACGTAAGACCGGTAAGACAGAAGAGACGGTAATACCGGTTAAGACAGCAGCTGGCCTGACAAAGACCATGGCACCGAGACGGGAAGATACTATTGTAAAAGAGGATTTACCAAAGGTGTCCGGAGATATCGCTGATTTCCACAGAAATGTGGTTGCAGTAATCCGAGATGGAGCAGAGCCGGAGATCAAGCTGTTCCAGGTGATGCGTGTCATGAAGTTGATGGAGGCAATCTTCCAGGCGGCAGAGACAAAACAGGTAATCGAATTTCAGGACCAGGTGTAACAGGAAAGGCATTGAGTAGTTATAACATAAAAATAAAAGACAGTTGTACATGTTCTTTGAGAGTGCATGTAACAGAACAGGAGGAAATAAGTATGAAACAGATCAAAATCGGAACCTGCGTACCAGGCCCCGTAGCAGAAGAATGGTTGAAAGGATTTGTTGGAAAAGGTTTCGAAACATTTTCCCTCAATTTCCATATGTCACTGGAAGGAACAGATCTTGATAAACTGGCCCTGAGCACAGAACAGATTCTTGCCGGTACAGATTCAAAGATCACTACACTCGGATACTACTGTAATCCAATCCAGTATCCAGAGCACAGAAAGACATTGGAAAAGGTAATTTGCACTGCTGAAAAATTCGGAGCTACCCATGTAAGCACCTTTGCAGGAGCCTGGGAAGGAAAACCGGTAGAATCCGCATACGAAGAGTTCGGAAAAGTGTTCCGTGAACTGGCAGAACTTGCAGAAGAAAAGGGCGTAAAGCTGGGTATCGAAAACTGTCTTATGGATGGAACCTGGGAACATGCCACCTGCAACATCGGTTTCAACCCGAAAGCCTGGGAAGTCATGTTTGAGGAAGTAAAGAATGATAACTTCGGACTTGAATGGGAGCCGACCCACCAGATGGTACAGTTGATCGATCCTGTGACAGAGCTGAGAAAATGGTGCAAAAAGATAGTCCATGTACATGGAAAAGATGCGACCATTGACTGGGATGCAGTAAGGCACGGCGGTATCTCCGGAGCAGTTCCTTTTGTATGGCATCGTATGCCGGGATTTGGTGACACAAACTGGAGAGATATCATTTCTATCTTAAGAAGCAACGGATATGAGGACGATATCTGTATCGAAGGATATCACGATCCGGTATACCGGGGAGAACTGGAGATGACAGGACAGCTTCACGCACTGAACTATCTGAAATGGTGCAGAGGCGGAGAGTTCACACCAACTCCATGGGAGAAATAACAAAGATATAACAGAGACAGAAGAAACAGGAGGGTATTTCTATGAAACTTGGGTTTATCACATCCATCCTTGACAGCTGGACCTATGAAGAAATGATGGACTTTGCATCCGGACAGGGATTTGAATGTGTGGAAGTGGCATGCTGGCCACAGGAAAAAGCAGAAAGAAGATATGCAGGGGTAAGCCATATTGATGCAGAACGGGTTAACCAGGATGACGCATATGCAGAGCATATTGTAGAATATGCTAAAAAATCAGGAGTGGAGATATCGGCACTGGCCTATTATCCAAACGTGATGGTGGCAGATAAAGAGAAAAGCGCAACCGCTGTGGAACACCTGAAACAGGTGATTCTTGCAAGTAAAAAATTAGGTGTGGGCATGGTCACGACATTTATTGGAAGGGACCAGACCAAAAATATACAGGAAAATCTGGAACTGGTAAAAGAGATATGGCCACCTATCATAAAACTGGCAGAGGAATGTGACGTGAAGATCGCCATCGAGAACTGTCCGATGCTTTTTGGCAAGGAACAGTGGCCGGGAGGACAGAACCTGATGACAACACCGCCAATCTGGAGAGAAGTATTCCGGATCCTGGACAGTGACCATCTGGGCATCAACTATGATCCATCCCACTTTATCTGGCAGATGATCGATTATATCCGCCCGCTTTACGAATTCAAGGATAAGATCTTCCATGTCCATTACAAGGATATAAAGATATATAAAGACAAGCTGGAATCCTGCGGCATCATGGCATATCCTCTGGAATATATGTCACCGAAAATCCCTGGACTTGGAGATGTGGACTGGGGAAAATATGTGTCAGCGCTTACAGACATCGGATATGATGGCTATACCTGTATCGAGATCGAGGATAAGGCTTTTGAGGATTCCAAGGAGAAGGTTGAGAATTCCTTGATCATCAGCAAGAGATATCTGGAACAGTACGTGATTTAGTAAAGGAGATAATACCATGAGAAAATTAAAAGCAGGAATCGTAGGATGCGGAGGAATCGCCAACGGAAAACACCTTCCAGCTATGAAAAAAAGTGGTCTTTATGAGATTGTAGCTTTCTGTGACATCGTCAGGGAACGTGCAGAGAAAGCAAAGGAAGAATATGGCACAGAAGATGCAAAAGTATTCGAAGACTATAAGGTGCTTATCAAAGAGGACCTGGATGTTGTATATGTAACTACACCGAACCGCTCCCATGCAGAAATCTCTATCGCAGCCATGGAAGCAGGAAAAGATGTTATGTGTGAAAAGCCAATGGCAAAGAATTATGCTGAGGCACAGAAAATGGTGGAGACTGCAGAGAAAACAGGTAGAGTCCTGAACATCGGATATCAGAACCGTTATCGTTCAGATTCCCTGTACCTGAAAGAAATGTGCAAGGCGGATGAACTGGGAGAAATCTATTTTGCGAAAGCTCACGCACTCAGAAGAAGAGCAGTTCCTACCTGGGGTGTATTCTTAAATGAGGAAGAACAGGGAGGCGGTCCACTGATCGATATCGGAACCCATGCATTGGATCTGACATTATGGATGATGGACAATTATGAAGTAGAGTCTGTAACAGGACAAACATTCCGCAAACTGGCTGATCAGACCAACCAGGGAAATGCTTTTGGCAACTGGGATCCTGAGGAGTTTTGCGTAGAAGATTCCGCTTTCGGATTCATCCGTATGAAAAACGGTGCAGTGATTGAACTCGAAGCTGCCTGGGCACTGAACACACTGGAGGTTGATGAGGCCAAGACAAGTCTGTGCGGAACAAAAGCCGGAGCAGATATGAAAGATGGCCTGCGAATCAACTACATCCATCACAATAAACAGGTAGTAGAGAAGCCAGCATTATCCGGTGAAGGAGTAGCATTCTTCTCAGGAGAAGAAAAACCAGCAGGGGATTATGAACAGGAACTGTTCTACCATATCGTTGCTGACGGAGCTGAGCAGATAGTAAAACCTGCACAGGCTGCAGTTGTTACCCGTGTACTGGAAGCAATCTATGAGTCTGCAAAAAGTGGTAAGACAATTTATTTTGATTAAAAGGCGATTTGACCTATACAGTTACAACAGTTCAAACATAAGGAGTAATCATGGAAATAAATAAATTACAGCAATTGCTGTCAGAAATGTCTTTGCAGGAAAAAATAGGACAGATGGTACAGCTTACCGGTGTATATTTTGACAAAGAGGCAGTGCTTACAGGTGTTGTTGACGAACAATTACCGCCGGAATGGATCATTCAGTATTCAGGTTCCGTGCTGGGAGTGATTGGTAAAGAAAAAATATGTGATATTCAGAGTAAATATATGGAACAGCATCCTCATCATATCCCACTACTCTTTATGGCAGATGTGATCCATGGATGTAGGACAATTTTTCCAATTCCACTGGGACAGGCTTGTTCATTTAATCCGGAACTGGTGTCTGAGGCAGCGTCAATAGCTGCCTCAGAGGCCTCATCCGAAGGACTTAAGGCAACATTTTCTCCTATGATTGATGTTTCAAGGGATCCCCGGTGGGGCAGGATAATGGAGTCTTTTGGCGAAGACCCATATGTGAATGGAGTCATGGGGGAGGCCATGGTAGATGGCTATCAGCAGAAAAACGATGAAGGAATCGCAGCATGTCTGAAACATTTTGCAGGTTACGGGGCGGTCAATGCAGGCAGGGAATACAACGATGTTGAAATATCTCAACGGACATTTCTGGAACAGTATGTAAAACCTTTCCGCATGGCGTTGAAGGCAAAGCCTGCTATGGTTATGACCGCATTTAATGCAATAGACCGAAAACCAATCAGCGGAAATAAAGAACTTCTCAGAGATCTATTGCGGGATAAAGAAGGCTTTGATGGTACAGTGATCTCAGATTGGGGCTCTATTGGGCAGCTGAAGGAACAGGGTGTGGCAGCCAATATGGATGAAGCGGCGTCTCAGGCGATAGAAGCGGGAGTGGACATAGATATGATGAGTCCTGCTTATATGTTTCGTTTAGAAGAACTGGTGAAAAACGGGCAGATTCCGGAGTCTTTTATCGATGAAAGTGCATTCAGGGTTTTGATGATGAAGAATCAGCTGGGGCTTTTTGAAAATCCTTTTGCAGGAATTGGAAAGAGTGGAAACCTCACTCAGTATAACCGGACAAAGGCATATCAGATGGCCAGCGAAAGCTACGTCCTTTTGAAAAATGAAAAAATTCTGCCTTTGAGCCAGAAACAGAAAGTTATCTGGGCAGGACCTTATGTGACATCAAAGGAATTCCTGAGCCGTTGGGCAATCTTTGGTGAGCATGAGCCTGTTGAGACAATCGAAGATATTCTTCAAGATAAGAAGATTAATGGGGTATGTATTCCTGGATGCAGAATGCTTTCTGAGGAAGAATGCAGGATCTGGCAAGTGAAACCGGTTGATTCGGATGAAGAAATAGATGAGCAGTGGCTGGAAACGATAAACCGGGAAGATACGGTTGTATGTGTACTTGGAGAACATGAATCTCAGTCCGGAGAGGCTGCCAGCAGAGCATTTCTGACTTTACCGGAAGAGCAGCAGAGGCTTTTTGAAAAAATAGTAAAACGCACGGATAATATCGTGACAGTGATAATCTCAGGAAGACCACTGGATCTGCGAAGAATCTCAGAAAAATCCAAAGCCGTCATCATGGCATGGAGACCCGGAACCATGGGGGCAGAGGGAATAGTAGATCTTGTATATGGCATGATCAATCCTTCCGGAAAGCTGGCTGTAAGTATTCCATGGTGCGTTGGACAGGTGCCGATAAGTTACTGGGATATAAAAACCGGACATGTGCTTACAGAGGATAATCTAGAGAACCGTTTCACAAGCAGATATATGGATATTCCTAATTCACCATTATATCCTTTTGGTTTTGGATTGTCCTATACAGAATTTGATATTTCGGATGTTGAAGTCAAGATAGGACAGGACAAAAGAGTGCATGTCCATTGTAATGTAAGTAACACAGGTAAAGTTACAGGGGCAGAGGTTGTTCAGTGCTATTATGAAACATTACAAACATCTGTGGTACGACCGAAGAAGGAACTTGTCCGTTTTCAGAAGGTTTTTCTGGATCCGGGAGAAGCTAAGAGTGTGGATTTCTCTATTGATTCAGAAGAGTTTTCTTACTTTGATAAAAATATGGAAATCGTTAGTAGCGGAATGCAACTTCGAATCAGTGTAGGAAACAGTAGTGACCATGAATGCGGAAGTAGTGAGATATATATTTAGGCATAAGTAGAAATAGATTTCTATTGAAGGATAATTATTACACTAAAGCAAGTGGGCTGCTTCGTCAGTCCGCTTGTGTTATTCTTTATGTTAATCGAGGTTATTAATACTTTCAATTATACATGTATGCTTTTTATTATCAGATGTGTTGCTGTAGTTAATTCCGACAAGTAAGATCTGATTGCTGTATCCTGATAAGGCTCCGTGATATCTGCGGTTTTTAATCTGTGATATGGCAGAATCAGCGGAAGCATTGTACATAAGTTCAATTACTATTGCAGGTCTGCCACAGGCATTCGCTCTTGGAATAAAAACAAGATCAGCAAAACCTTTGCCGGCTGGAAATTCTCTGACAATATTGTAATATGCATTTGCAGTAAAATATGCCATTGTGAGAACACAGCTTAAAGAATTTTCGTCGTTGTATTTAAGAACAGATGTATATGTTTCATGTGCTATTTCTACCAATTCAGCGACTTTATCAGCATCTTCATTTAGGGTAGCATCTAATAATTCATCACATTTTGAAATGGAGTTGGCTACTTCACTCCATGAACCGGTCTGTAATGCAAGATCATATGCAGCAGCAACCTCATAATTAGGTATATATGCCATTTTTTTATTGGCATCATAAGCCAGATAACCTAAATGAATTAAAGCTGTAAGTGCATCATCCTTTGAAGCAACTGTAGTAAGGTCATTTTGGAAGGTATTTACATTAACTCTGATTTTATCGCCGGAAAGCATGGCGAGCACATCATCCTTTAAACCGGCATAGTTCATGGTGATAAATGTGTTGATTGATTCAAACGAGGATGTATTTTTCCAGTAAAAATCATAGTCATGATCTAGCATAGCCTGAACAACGGAATTAGGATTATACATATGAAGCCCATCTATCAGATATCCGTTATACCATGCTTTTATTGATTCGAAATCCATATTATATGTGATGCACAGCTTTTTAACTTCATCCTCTGTAAAACCAAAATATCTAGTCAATTGTTTAGATTTCAACATTGTAAACTCACGGAAGTTGTTCAGAGCTGATTCATCTTTAATTTTTTTGATTGGCAGAATACCGGTGATATATGCCAAAGCTAAAAAGGTTTTTGACTCTTCGCTCTTAAATAACAAATGTAGAAACTGAAGATAGCTGTGAACTAGTGTTTTATTTCCACCATTTCGGATTACACAATCCCATTCATCAATTATTATAACAAATGGAATACCGGAAATGTTGTAGACGGACATGAGCACAGCACTGATCATCTTGGTATAATCTATCTGATCGCCATATACCTGTTTAAGCTCGTCATAAATATATTCCTGAATTTTTTCTATCACATTATCTTTGTAAGCGTCCCAAAATGATGATACATCAATGTGTATGACATTGTATTTATTCAAATGTGCTGAATAGCTGTCCTTGGCTGCAATTTCAGAATCTGCAAAAAGCTCTGATGAATCGCAGCCTCTGCTGTAGTATGCATCGATCATTCCTGCAGCATGGGATTTACCGAACCTTCTGGCATGGCTGACACTTATGCAGTTGGCATTTGTACAGATAACTCTATTCAAATATTCAATCAGACCGGTTTTGTCAATATATAGCTGACTGTTTTTGTCTTTTGTAAAGCTGCCATTTCCCGGATTAAAATAAATACCCATTGTCCCATCTCCAATTCATTTTTATATAATCAGTATAACAGATTTGGAGGAGTGATGGAAGTGGGCAACATGAGATTATGTGTACTGTCTACGGACAGTGTTTTTTAATTTTTTTAATTTTTGAAAATAAAATTCAATGTTGGAAAAATGTACGGAATTATGTTACAAATACAGCAAAAAATATCAAGAATAATGTTACAACGGGGATATATCTTGAAAAAATAGCTAATTAACGTTATAATATAATTAGCTAAAAAAGAAATGGATAGGAGGAAGGCATATGAATACAGCAACAGCAACTGCAACTGCAACAGAAATGCAGAACAATTTTGGGAGATATTTGAATCTTGTTATGTCAGGACATGAAATCATTGTTACAAAGAATGGTCATGAAGTGGGAAGATTTATTCCTAAGGATGCCGCAGTATCATATTTGACGGATTCTCTAACAGGAATACTTCAGGATAATGGTAATTTAGATGAGATAAAAACCGAAAGTATGAGGGAAAAATATGGTTTTGTTGATTGATACTAACATTATACTTGATGTTTTACTAAGTCGCTCAGATTTTGTGAAGGAATCATCTATAATTTGGAAACTTTGTGAAACTGAACAGGCAAAGGGATATATATCTACATTAACTTATGCAAATATTATGTATATCATGAGAAAACAAATGACTTCAGAGCAGATAGAAGATGTATTCCGCAAGTTAAAACTTATTTTTGAGTTTGCTGATTTTAGTTCAGTTGTGCTTGAGATGGCTGTAAATATGAAGTGGAAAGATTTTGAAGATGCCATACAAAGTGCAACTGCTGAATATGTTCATGCAGACTATATTATTACGCGCAACATCAAAGACTTCACGCAAAGTAAGGTTATGGCACTTACACCTGCGGAACTTTTGGCAAGAATTTAATTGCAATGAATCAAATAATTAAAAGTGTAATATTATTGGTAAAACAGATAGGAGGCATATATGTTAAACGGTGTGGGAACAAATATTTCAATGGCATATACTTCAAAGTATAATAAGAAGTCAACAGGCGATAAAATGGATATAGAGTTCGAAATAGGAAATAGTGAGCAAAATTCCTTAAATAAATGTGGGGAGAGGCAGAGTGAACTTACTGAAATATACATGAATATGTTGTCGGAAAATAACAGTTCTCTTTACAATAAATTGGTAAATAATAAAAATGAAGTTGAACAGGTGGCACCGGATAAGGAAATTCCAAATGATAAGCTGAAAAATATCGGAATGACAAGTTTTGGACTGTCTGATACAGAAAGCCAGATAGTTTTAGCTTCATATGTGAAAACATCAAAGGAGGATGATCCTGTTGTTCAAGTGGCATATGGACATGGTGATAACAGAAAAGTATATCATGTGCATGTAAATGATGTTGATACATCGAATGCATCGGATCTGGAAATGTTCGCGTTTATGTCATATGAGGGTTATAAAGGAAGAACTGCGCCTAATTCGATAAATAATTATTCTGCCTATAAAACAATGAAAGCAGATGCCGGTTATGGAATGGCTTCTACTGATGAAAATAGCTTTGTAAACAAAAAAGTGAATGCTGATTATTTATTGGAGCAAATATATGATTCATTAAAGAAGCGGGAAACAGAACAAGAAGCAAAGAGCTTTGATGTCTGTGAATATTTGCTCCAGATGATAAAAAATCGTTAAAAGAAACAGCTTTCAGTGCCGAAGCATAATAATCGTATGGAATGTCTTGGTAGGATCATCAAAGTAAAAAGTCATTTCACCATTATACTTCTTAACAATATTTTCTATACTACGCATACCGAATCCATGAAACTGTGGATTCGGTTTTTTAGTTGGTAAAAGGTTGCCATTTTTATCAATAGGATTTACGCGGCAGGAATCAATGAGCGTGATAATGGTCATGTTATTTTTCTCTTTCTGAAAAACATTGAGTTCTATAAAAGGATTAACTGTTTTTTCGGCTGACTCTACAGCATTATCCATGAGATTACCGAAAAGTACACTGAGATCATCATATGTCACGAAATCAATACACTTACTTCTTATATCAATATGCAGCGCAATCTTTTTCGTAAGACATATTTTCTGGTAACGGCAGAGTAGTGCGTTTAAAAGGTCATTATCGCATACCCGCACGGAGTGCTTTAACTCAGAAGAACCGAGTACGTGGGTAAGGTATGCTGCAACTTTTTCATAATCGTGCTGTTCATTCAGTGAGGCTATGGCATTGAGATGCTTTTTGATGTCATGAATGAGAACTTTTTGTTTCTCATCCTGTGACACGAGGGCTTTGTAGTATTCTACAGAGTCGGCATCACGCTGGTTCTGAAGTGTGAGCTCTGCTATTTCGGAATTTTTTTGCTTAATATGTTCAAAAAGTCCAAAAATGAGAATATTAATAAGTAGAATAAAAAGCATGCTTATACTTATCATTGCATCAAGTTTGTTTTTCAATGGAGTTGTAAGACACAAATGTATAAAAGTAAAAGATATCCATAATGATAATATTGGAATTATACATAAGAGAAAACATTCTCTAGAAGAAAATGGTATGGTATTGTTGCTATTTTTTAACAAGGTATGTGATATAAAAAATGTGATGATAAAATATAGTAATTTGCTGATTATAGCCATTACGAGAGTAATGTGATGTATATAAATTTCGGTATAAAAATGCACACTTATATTTGAATAAATAGTAAGAACAATGAGTTCTGTAAAGATCATTGTAATGGTAAGGATAAGTGAGTGAAAAACAGCATTTAACTTTGTGGTTTGAAATAAGCAGCAGAAAATGAATATATGAAAAATAAAAAAAACTATGACATTAATATATGGATTTTGTAAAAGTGAAATTATGAATAATGTTGAGTATAAAATAAAAATTGCGATAAAGGTTTTAAAATGGGAAAAGCGATCTGAAAATATATTAGAAGTATATTGAATACAAATCAGAGCTTCTGCAATATAAATTAAAAAATAATAAATTGTAGTATTCATAATACTTACCTCTTACTTTCCATAAACATCAAATATGCTTTCTTAAATTCGGTGAATTTTCTTCTTGTTAAATACGCTGTGAACTGACCATCACAAAGGTATATCAGCTCGTGATCAAAGCTTGTTACCATAGCCATATTAACAATATAGCTGCGGTGAGACTGAAAAAAGGTAGCCTGTGGTAGATGATCTATCTAAAATTGAAGTGTCTGAGTGGAATCCAAATCAGCAGTAGAAGTGTGTACTATAACTTTTCTACCCTTTGCTTCCACATATACGATATCGCAAGTCAAAACAGACGTAACTCCGGATTTTGTTTCAACAGCGATTTTTTGATTGATAGAATAGTATAGCTCAAGTGCATCATCTAAATTTTGGAATAACCGTTGTTTATCTATTGGCTTAGATAAGTATCTGAATACATGGAATCTCATGGCGGCATCCAGATATTCGAGGTAAGATGTCACTATAAAAATAATAACGGATTCATTCTGCTTTTTTAGTTCATTTCCCACATAGATGCCGTCAAAACCGGGCATTTCCACATCTAAAAAGACGATATCTTTTTGGGATTTATCAGAAAGAAGGCTGTCCCCATCATTAAAGGTTATAATATCGAGATTATTTACTTTCTTTTTGTTGAAATATGTTTTGATTATTTGGGATAGTGACTGCGTGATAGATAAATCATCGTCACAAATAAGTATTCTCATTAAAAAATCTCCTATAAAAACATAATTGTTGATATCATTATAGAAGAGTATGAGAATTAAGGCAAGAAGACGGTACGAAAAGACATAAATAAGCTATTTTTGGTTTGATTTATTCGGATAAAGCTCAACCAGCAGTTCTGTAAATCTGCGTGTTAGCTCAACGGAAGTATCATCACAAAGAGTAAGATTATCCATCACTTGAAGTGGAGTGTTAGAGAGATGTGTACATCCGTTTATTAAATAATCAGGATTTATAGATAATGTATTACATATAGAAACAAAAAGCTCAAAGCTTAGATGCTGAGAGCCGCATTCAATCGCAGAAATGTGATTTTGAGAGATACCTAATTTTTCAGCAAAATCTGCTTGTGTCATATTTAATTCTTTACGACGCTGCTTAATGCGTTGTCCCATAGTAATGTAATCAAAATCCAAGATCATTAATTCCTTTCATGTTTTATGTAAATGGTAGCAGTTATTTAAATAATAATGAACAAAGTAATGCAGATATATTCTGTAATATAGATAATTTATAATTGTATGAATGAAAAAATCTGCGGGACAGTGTAAAAACGACAAATATTAGCCATATTACGACAATTTTAAGAGAAAAATGCTGTTTAGAGTAAACAATATAGATTTATTATAAAAAAAGCCTTATCATCATTTATGAGAAGATGATGGCAAGTAGAAGTTGATGAATATTTACAAAAGGAGGCAACTAATGAAGATTGCGACAGACAGAAGAAAAAACATTATTTCACATGTCAAAGGTACACTTGATACGATGCTTAGAATAGAAGCAAACTCAGCATCCTGTGGTGTGATGTATGAACCTGAAAGTCCAAAAGGATTATCAAAATTTAAAAGGAAAACTAAATAATATGAGTGATAAAATAGCAGATTGGTTAATTTTACAGAAAGCTATTACCACTGACGAACGTGAACTGTATGCATATGCAGTTCATTGTTTGTTCTCGCTCCTATATCCGATTGTTTTTGCTTCGGTAATAGGAGCTTTTTTGGGAATGATAACCGAAGCGATAGCTATGATTATGCCTTTTATACTGATAAGAAAGTTTTCCGGTGGATATCATGCGGATAGCTTCAAAAAATGTTTGGTGTTATCAAGTATTGTAATTATAGTAACATTACTGATAGGAAAATACATAAAAAATATATTTATAGTAAATATCATGTATATTGCAGCAACTATATTGCTTATGGTGTTTAGTCCTATAGATTCAGTTAACAAAAGGCTGGACGATAATGACAAAAAATTCTGTAAAAAAGTAACGATATTTATTGTGGGGGTGATATTTGGTGTAGTAGGAGTTTTATGGATAATAGGATATAGATATTATACAGTGTTTATAGAGAGTGGAATAATACTTGCGGAATTATTACAATTAGTGGCAATTTGTCATAATATGATTTTTAATGAAAATGATTATAAACTGTCTATGTAATCATATAAGAGTCCGTTGCAATTATCACAGTTGCAACGGATTCTTTCGCTTTGTAGTGATTATTTTTACTTAATAAAAATTTCTAATCTATCATAGTAAAGAGAATGATATTATTAAATATCAATGATATCTATTATATTAAAATAGACCAGAAATGACTAAAAAATGTCGTCTCATGTAAATAGTATTGAAAAAAATAGAAAGATGAAGATAATTGAAATTGTCATCAACTTCGAACAACAATAATTATTGTTATGTAACTTATTAATGAGATTTTAAACGCAAAGGAGAAATTTATGAAGAAGAAAATAATTACAGCATTGACAGCCGTAATGATAATTGCGTCAAGTGCAGTTCCAACAATGGCAAATACTGTAGGATACAATTTTACATTCTATAGTCCTGAGGGATTCGTTTCAAGTAATTCCGGAACAAAGAATGATACAGAGCAAAGATATTATCTGACTATAAACAGCAGTAGTATATATTCTAATAATGTATTTGGAACAAGAATAAGAAGAGCAGCAGACAATGCTACAATGAGTAATTATGTAAAGCATACGTCTCAGGAAACATCGCGATCATATGCATATACAAAAAGTGCCAAGAAGTCAACATTGTATTATATGAGAGGAAAGAAAGATGATTGCAGTACATCAAGTAGTCAATTGAATGTTATAGGAAGAGTAACATATTAGGCATTATCAAGACCAAGGCAGATTATGCCTTGGCCTTTACAGGTTATAAGAAGGAAACTGATATAAATGAATAAAAAAACACTAATTAAAGTATGCGCAGTTACATGTGGATTAGGTCTGACACTAGCTGGATGTACATCTTCAAACAATAGTAATGAAATAAACAATACAAAAAAATATAATACAGAAATTAATTCTCAAGATACTGAAAAAACAGGAAGCAAAGAAATAATAAATAAGAAAATTGATGAAAATCTATATATTGATGCAACCTTGCAAATGCCTGAAACACAGTTAAATGAATATAACACTAAATTAAAAGATTTTAATCTGAAGGATATTATGGCATATTTGTATCCGGACATAAAAGAATCAGACTTGGTAAAAGATGATGCCGGAGGGTTTAATTATGACGATTCCTATATTGGTGGAGAAGCAGGTTCAATGAGCTATTCTAAGGATGATGATACATCATATCTGCAGTTACTTTGTGGATATGCAGATGAAAAAAAGCTTGCAGAAACTAAGGAGCTACAGTTTGAATCAATAACCGAGGCAAGGGCACAGGTAAAAGAACTGACTGATAAAATGGGAATACCGGGCGAGCTTGGTAAAGAGAATATTACGGCATTTAATAGTGCTGATTTAAACAATATACAAAGTAATATGGAACAGGATTCTGATTATAAAGACCTTCTAAGTGCAAAAAAACAGCAGAGCATGACATTTGGGACAGATACAGAAATCTATTGTTTTACATATGGAATAAAGATAGACGGTCTGCAGGTGTATGCAAATGATGATCCGATATTGCAGCAGACAAGAGATGTGCTGATTACACAGCCTGTAAACATTGAGGTTATGATATCAAATAGAGGAATAGAATCAGTTTTTGTATCAGGAATTATGGAGGAGCCTGATGTATGTAATGCAAATGTTGATATTATCGGAGAAAAGGGAATTACAGAGGCTTTAAATAAGAAATTCGGAGACGTGATACTTACGGATGAACATAAAGTTACTAATATATGGATGGAATATTTCCCGCTTTTGCAGAATGATTCATTTACGGATATAAAACTTATTCCTGTATGGTGTCTTGATTTTGAAGTAAATGGAAATGGCGCTGAAGCTGGTGGATATACAATTAGAATAAATGCAATTACGGGAGATGAAATAGCATGAATAAAGTCATTAGGGCAGAATTTGGCAGGACAATAAATGCAGGACTTATAATTGCGATAGCAGGTATTATTTTTTCAATATGCTTTGATTCATTTAACGATTTGATAGCCGGCTTAAGAAACGGACAGGGATATGTAGGATATTTCAGATAATAAGGGTACCTGATATGGTTAGACCAGATATGATTCTTATAGGGCAGGTAGTTATAAAATCAAGTGGATTGACGCTAATTATAGCTATTGCCATATCACTTACAATTGTCACACTTATAGGTGCTTTTTTTGTTGGAAAAATGAAGGAGGGCTTAAAAAGTGGAACTATTTATTAAAGCAAACCGGGTATCAAGATATAATCTGCGTATGTTATATGAGAATATAAGAATTCCGATTGCAATATTTGTGGCTATGATATATGTAATGGAATCACTTACCAATATTGCATCTTTTAGCAGTATTGTTAATGTAAAAGTAACACCGTATGCTTTTGTATTTGTTATAAACAACTATAGAGTACAGTTTATAATAGCAGCATGTGCGATTATTATTTTCGGAAATGCGCCATATGAAAATGAGACATATCGGTATATGGTATCACGTTCCGGAAAAACGGCATGGGGACTTGGACAAGTCATATATATTATTAAAATGACACTTATATATGTTGCAGGTATTTTTGCTGCAAGCATAATTCCATATATAACCAGGATAGATTTTTCCGGAGAATGGGGTAAAATATGGGGAACATTAGGTAAAACTAACGCAGGAACACAGTATGGCATACAATTAGCGGTGTCTCCAAATATAATAGCAAATTACACACCTCTTTCTGCACTGGTAATAAGTATTATACTCGAATTTTGCAGTGTGTTATGGCTGGGACTGGTGATATATTGGGGCAATAAAATAACCGGTAAGGGTGTAGGAACTGTTATTGGTATTATATTATCGGTGCTGGATGTGTGTATAGCAAATGATTGGATGGGTTATGCGTATAAGTTTTCACCTATGAGTTTGTCTCAGTTAGAGCTGTATTATGGATATGCGGCAAAATGGGGGCTCAATCTTGGATATACATTTAGGTTCTTTAGCATAACGCTAATTGGGCTGGGAATATTATGCATTGTTTCAAATCATAAGGGAAAACTGGTAAAGAGGTTGAAAAATGGAAAATAAAAGTTTGATTAAATTGGATGATGTTACGGTTAAGTTTAAAGAGCATTTAGTATTGGACAAGGTATGTATGGAATTTGAATCTGGGAAAATATATGGAATAATAGGACGAAACGGTTCAGGAAAAACAGTGTTGCTTAAATGCATTTGCGGATTGATGGATACAACTGATGGTACGGTGTCAGTCAATGGGAAAATAGTAGGAAAAGATGTGGATTTTCCGAAAAATATAGGTTTTATAATTGAAAATCCCGGATTTCTACCACATTATTCAGGCTTTAAAAATTTGAAGTATCTTGCATCAATACGAGGAACGATAACAGATGATGATATAAGAAGATGTATTAGAACTGTTGGTTTGGATCCGGACGATAAAAAATCAGTAAAGCATTATTCTCTCGGAATGAAACAAAGACTTGGTCTTGCACAGGCTATGATGGAAAATCCGGACATTCTTATACTGGATGAGCCGATGAATGCACTTGATAGTATAGGCGTAAGTGATATAAGAGAAATACTGCTTGATCTCAAAGAGCAGGGGAAACTGGTTATTTTAGCCAGTCACATACATGAGGATATAGAAATATTGTGTGATGAGGTCATGAAGATAGAGGCTGGAAAGGTCAGTAGGATGTAAAAGAGAACCCAATAACACAATTATTGTATTTTATAAAATAATCCGCTATACTATGATTAACAGTTATAGCGGATTTTTTTATGGAGGCTTTGATGGATAGAACATTAAAATTACCGGTTGGAATAGATAATTTTGAAAAAATACGAAAATCGGGCTTTTATTATATAGATAAAACGAGGCTTATAGAGCAGCTCCTGCAAAATTGGGGAGAAGTAAATCTTTTTACCCGTCCGCGTCGTTTCGGTAAGACTCTTAATATGAGTATGTTTAAGAGCTTTTTTGAAATAGGTACGGATAAATCTATATTTGATGGCTTGTATATTTCACAAAATACAGCTTTATGCAATGAATACATGGGAAAATATCCGGTTGTGTTTATATCATTTAAAGATGTTAACGGGTTAACGTTTGACAGGGCATATGATGCACTTGTCCAGATAATAGGTGAAATAGCAAATGGATTTTCGTTCCTAATGAATAGTGATAAGCTCAGTAAAAATGAAAAAGAGCAGTATCAGGGAATTATACAGATTAAAGATGGAAAATATCATATGAGTGATGGTGTGGTTATTTCATCATTAAAAGTGTTATCTCAGCTTTTGACTAAACACTATGGCAAGAATACTATTTTTATAATAGACGAATATGATGTACCGCTGGATAAAGCATTCCAGCACGGTTACTACGATGAAATGGTCGAGCTTATCAGAGGTATTTTGGGAAAAGTTTTAAAAACAAATGATTATTTACAATTTGCAATTCTTACAGGGTGTCTTCGTATCTCGAAAGAAAGCATTTTTACCGGAATAAATAATTTTAAAGTTTTATCGATTCTTGATGCCAGATTTGACGAGCAGTTTGGATTTTCGGATGATGAGGTGAAAAATCTTCTTGCAGACTATGGACTGACATCACATTTTGAAGAGGCAAAGGAGTGGTATGATGGTTATCATTTTGGTAATGTGGATGTATACTGTCCTTGGGATGTTATAAATTATGTGGACAATCTTGTTGCTAATCCAACTGCCAGACCACAGACTTACTGGATAAACAGTAGTGGAAACAGCCTTGTAAGACGCCTTATAAATATAGCTGATTCGACAACCAAGGATGAGGTTGAGCGCTTAATTGCCGGAGAGTCTATTGAAAAAGTGGTTCATCTTGAACTTACGTACAATGAAATAGACAAAAATATAGATAATATATGGAGTGTACTTTTTACTACAGGATACCTGACAAAAGTAGGTGAAGTGAAATTGCCGGATAGTGAGAATTATGCACTTAAACTTGTTATCCCAAACAAAGAGGTCAGAGAAGTTTTTATTCTGCAGATACAGGAATGGTTCAAGGAAGTTGTAGCAAAGGACAATGATGAGATCAGAGTGCTGTCAAAGGCTATTCTTGAGGCTGACAACGAAAAGATTCAGAGACAGCTCAATATAATCCTGGACCGTATGATAAGTATTCTGGACACTAAGGCTCGCGATAGACAGAAAGAAAATTTCTACCATGGTCTTTTGCTTGGCCTTTTGAGAGGAAGCAATCCGAACTGGCTGATCAAATCGAACAGGGAATCAGGGGATGGATTCAGTGACATTATCATAAAACCGGAGGATCCTGATTCGGGAATTATCATAGAGGTCAAATATGCAACGTCTTTTCAAGGATTGGATAAATCTTGTGAAGATGCAATGAATCAGATAAATACACGCAGATATGATGCTGTACTTCGTGAAGAGGGCAGATGCAATATCATAAAATACGGAATTGCATTTCATAAGAAGCGCTGTAAGGTGGTATCGGATAAGTAAATAGACTTAATAAAAAGATATTCTGATAAATAGGTTGATTGTAAAGTCGTGACAAAAATCCATTGCAATAATTAAAATTGCAATGGATTTTTTTATTTTACAACTATGACACATCACAGGTTTATAATCATCATAACAATTAAACATCAGCAAGCAAAGGAGAAGAAAGAGTATGAAGAGGAAAAAAATTACAGCAATAATGGCGGTGATCATGATGGCAGCGGGGCTTTCAGCCTGCTCACATTCAAATGCCAGGCTAGAGGGAAAATCCGGTATTGTAAAGGATGAGGCTTCAAAGAAAGAAGGTGACACCGGTGTAGTAGACCAGGCTCCTGCTACGTATGTGCTGGATGCGGAGTATGTTAACAAAGACGATATCGTGTCAGTTGATGATACAATTGAGATAAATGGAATTACTTATAAAAAAGTATGAGCATACCACAGAGTTTGGAAACAGAAATAAGGATACTGTTTTGGATTATTTGAAAGATTTATATGGTGAAGCTATTGATGATAATTATAATCTGAGTAATGGTAATAGTTATATTTTTATAACATTGACAATCGTTTATAAGGATGGAGATGATAAGCAGATTGAAGGTAATAGAAATGTGGGTGTTCTGTATGCCATCAAGGATGATATGGAGAGAATACAGGAAAACTCAGATTGTGTATATATAGACAACTATTGGCTTGGAGGAGATGAAAGTGACGTATATCATTATGTTTTAGGCAAAGGCGAGTGTATTACATCAGAGCTTGGATATATTATTCAGGATGAGGGAATACCTGAAGATTCTAAGTATATTTATTATTGTATAGAGGGTATAGATTCAAAAACCAATGATAAGGTGCAAAAATATTTTAAACTGGAGCTGTAGTTATGAATAGAATATTTAAACTTGAAATAAAACGTGCTTTTAGAAACAGATTATTTGCTGCCACATTGTGTGTTGCGTTTGCAATATGTGTATGGCATTTTATGGAAAATGTGTGGATATGGAGGATGTATGTTTACTACGACACGTATCCATTGTCTGCATATGAGAAATGGATAGGTGCGGATAATGCAAGTGTGCAGCCGTTGCTGCTTTATCTGATAATGCCTGCTTTGTGTGCAATACCGTATGGCAGAAGCTTTTATTTTGATGTTAAGTCAGGGTATGCTGCCCAGATTATATCAAGAGGAAAGAAGAGTGATTATATAAGAGCAAAATACGGAGCTGCATTTGTAAGCGGTGCGCTTATTGGAATGATACCACTGGTGTTTGACTTCCTGCTTACTGCAATGGTATTTCCGATGGTAATACCACAGGTAGGAACAGGCACATTCCCGGTAGCGGCAATGGATATCATGTCAGGGGTATTTTATACACATCCACTTGTATACAATCTGATTTTTGTGCTGATTGATGGCTGCTTCTGGGGACTTTTAAACTGTGCGGTGTTGTGGGCGGTTAATTTTGTAAGAAACCGGTTCTGGATATTGCTGACACCGTTTATCATATACATATTTGTGTTCTGCATGGTTCATTTTGTAAACAGGGTGAGTTTATCACCGGTAATGTTTCTTAGGCCAAGTGCGCCGTTTAGAAATGATATCCGGGTTGTGATCTGTGCGTTTATTATCCTTATAGTGGTAAATGTGATATTTTACATACATGCGGTAAAGAAAGAGCTTGTTGCTTATGAATAGGAGAATTTTTGCAAATCTGATCTTATATGATATCAGAAAAGGATTTAGGGAAAACAAGATAAAATGGTTAGTCGGAGTATTCATATTTGTATTTTTTTCATTTATCACCGTCAGTGATTTTAGTGTAAATTCACCGGAGCTTGGATTTTTGGCATACTTTACAAATATACTTCAGGGTATGCCGCCATACATAAAGACAGATGACAGCGTATTTACCATTCCGGTGTCATGGTTTTTGTTTTATGCGTTTTTATTTTTTGTGGTAGGATTTTATCCATTGTCAGATCTGTATGGTGCAGGCAAAAAGACACTGATATTGTCTGGCAGCAGGTTTAAGTGGTTATGGAGTAAGTACATATGGACGCTCATAAATGTGATTATGTATTATGCTGCAATGATACTTGTTCTTGCGGCTGTGACATGTGCAATCGGGAAGTGGAGCACAAAGCCTGATGATATGCTCATGGAAATGGGAATAGATATGCAGCGGTTTTCGACCGGAAATGAAGTGATTGTATGGCTGATACTGCCAATGATATGCGCCTGTACAATTGCGGTGGTGCAGCTTACTATCAGTATTTTTGCCGGTGCGATCGCTGGATATATTGTTTCAATAGTTTATCTTGTGGTGTCTGTTTACTGGGTGAGTCCGTTTCTTATGGGCAATTATCTTATGATCATCAGAAACAACAGGCTCTGTGCGGGCGGAATGGATGCGGCTGCCGGAATAATAAGCTGCATTATTGTGATGGTGGTTTCTATTGTGTCCGGAAGTGTGTATTTTAACAGAAAGAATATTTTGTGAGGTATTTTATGAAGATAGAGATAGAACATGTTTCTAAAAAGATAAAGGATGCTCTGGTACTCGATGATGTATGCATGACACTGGAAAGTGGTAATATATATGGATTTAAGGGCGTAAACGGCTCCGGCAAGACAATGCTGATGAGAGCGGTAAGCGGACTTATGTATCCTACAAGCGGTACCATCAGTATCGACGGCAAGGTGCTTGGAAAAAATATGGCTTTTCCGGAAAGGATAGGAATGCTTATTGAGAATCCTGCCTTTATAGATAGTTATACAGGCTATGACAATCTAAAAATGCTTGCATCAATAAATAAAGGTGAAGTTGATATAAGCAGGGCACTTGAAACGGTTGGACTGAACCCACACGATAAGAGAAAGTATAGAAAATATTCTCTTGGAATGAAGCAGAGACTGGGTATTGCCTGTGCCATTATGGAGGAACCAAAGCTTCTTTTGCTGGATGAACCTTTTAACGCCCTGGACAAGGAGGGGCAGGAAAAACTGTCAGAAATCATAAGGGATATGCGTGATAAAGGAAGTCTTATACTGCTTAGCTCTCACGATAAGGATGAGCTTGAAAATCTATCAGATGTAATCTATCTGGTGGACAGCGGAAGGTTTAAATTGAAGTGACGAGGAGAATTTATTATGAAGCAAAGAAAATCAAAACAAGTAAGGCTTTTTTCGGGAATGCTCATAGGAATTGTGATGATTGCTGTTTTGGCAAGGATTGTTTATCTGAATCATTGCTATCCATCCCCAAAGGTCATCACATATACAGACAATGACACTATAAAGCTTGGAAATTATGAGATAAAGCAGACCGGATGGGAGTGGGGCGATGGCAGTCTCCTAAAAGAAAAATGTCCGGATTATGTATATCATCAGATGGATGATGGTTCAGAGTATCCTTTCGACAGTGTGCGTGTGGGATTTATAACGTTGTCAGTTACCAAAGTAAAGGACGATACAACATCACTTGACCTTACAAGCCTTGCATTTGAAATGGGAACCAATGGTAATCAGTATGACATGGAACTGTTTTTTAAATTAAATCCTACTTTGGAAGCTTTGGAGATAAAGCTTAATGCCGGTGAGGATGTATCTTTTGTGATACCGTATATAATGGATGAGCAGCAGGTATCAAAGAAAGACTGGAACAGGGTAGATAAGATGAAGCTGTATATGGTGCTGCAGTATTATCCGCAGAAGATAAGGTTGTGTTGTACTGGTTAATAAAAAGTTTATAATTTTTATTAGCACTCGCTATTGACGAGTGCTAATAATGGTGCTATAACATACTTGTAAACAAAAGAAAGCAAATTTCCAAAAGGAAAGTTACAGGTATATAAGGAGGTATGACCTATGTTATTAACAACTACAAACAACAACTTATTTGATACATTTTTCAGTGATCCATGGTTCAATGATCCTTGGTATGATGACAGGGACGTACAGAAGGCACAGAAGAAATTATACGGACACAACGGAAAGAGAATGATGCTCACCGATATCAAGGAAAGCGATAAAGGCTATGAGCTTGAGATGGATCTTCCGGGATTCAAAAAGGATGAGATTAAGGCTTCTTTAGAGAATGGTTATCTGACCATTACAGCAGAGAAAGGCTTAGAGAAAGATCAGAAAGAGGAAGAGGGCAAGAAGTATATCTGCAGAGAGCGCTACTCAGGAAGCTGTCAGAGAACCTTCTATGTGGGTGACGAGATTGAGCAGGATGACATAAAGGCATCCTTCAAGCATGGAATCCTTCGCCTGGATATTCCAAAGAAGCAGCCTAAACCACAGGTTGAGGAAAAGAAATGTATCTCCATCGAGGGATAATCAGATATTGCAAATGATAAGCGGGCTGCCTGTGCAGTCCGCTTATACTATATGGTGTAATGTATATTGTTTAATTATGATGATAAATTGTTACAGGTAAATAGAAAGGCAGGTGAGTATAATGGCAGCAAAGAGAGATTATTATGAGACTCTCGGAGTGAACAAGAGTGCAGATAAAGAGGCAATAAAGAAGGCTTATCGTAAGCTGGCAAAGAAGTATCATCCTGATACAAATGCAGGTAATCCGCATGCTGAGGAGATGTTTAAGGATGTCACGGAGGCATATAATGTATTAAGTGATGAGAAAAAACGTAAGCTCTATGATGAGTTTGGCTTTGCAGGTCTGCAGGAGGGCTTTTCCGAGGAGGCTGCAAGACAGGCTGCACAGGGCGGTTTTGGTGGCTTCGGCGGTTTCGGCGGTAATGGTTCATTCAGTGGCTCATACAGCTCAAATGGCGGACCATTTACACATCAGGAATTTCATTTTGAGAACGGCTCCGGGGATATGGATGATATTTTCTCAATGTTCGGAGATATGTTTTCACATGGTGGCAGCTCCGGAAGTCGTGGCTCGTACAGCACAGGTGGTGCAGGGGGCTTCGGTGGAAACAGTGCAGATTGGAGCAACTTCACAGGTGGTTCAGCGCGGGGACGTTCATCGAGCCGCAAGGGTTCTGATGTTATGGCTGACCTTACGATTTCATTTGACGAGGCTGTTTTCGGATGCGAGAAATCTATTTCATTACAGGATCCGTCCACAGGCAAGGTTTCCAATCTGTCCATCCATATTCCGGCAGGAATCGAGTCTGGCAAGACAGTCAGACTTAAAGGACAGGGAAATCCGGGCAGAAACGGTGGTGCAGCCGGAGATGTGCTTCTCAACGTAAATGTGACACCGAGCAGTGAGTTTGAGCGGAAGGGACAGAATGTATACAGTACAATCCGTGTTCCGTTTACGACAGCGGCTCTCGGTGGTAAGGTGAGGGTGCATACTCTTTATGGAGATGTGGAGTGCAGCATCAAGGCAGGTACACAGTGCGGCAGCAAGATACGTCTCAAGGGCAAGGGTATTTCGAGTATGAAGAATTCTTCAGTAAAGGGAGACCAGTATGTGACTGTTGAGATTTCGGTTCCACGCAGGCTTACGCCAAGGGCTAAGGAAGCGCTTGAGGAATACAGGGCTGTGAGCTGATGAATTTTATGTAGTTTATATATGGAAAACAAATTTGAAATCCGCTATACTATAGGTATTATAGTACAGCGGATTTTTTGTGGCAAAATAAGAAAGGACACAACATGAGCAATTATATAATGGATCTTAGAAAGGTGGTCGGACATGCCCCTTTACTGCAGGCGGCAGCGGGCATCATCATTGAAAATGAAAACGGACAGGTGCTTCTCGAAAAGCGCACAGACAATCACCAGTGGGGCTACGCAGGCGGTTCTATAGAGCTTGGAGAGACTGTTGAGGAGGCTGCAAAAAGAGAACTCTTTGAGGAGATGGGACTTGTTGCAGACGAGATGGAGCTGTTTTATATCAATTCAGGCGAGGAGACTCACTACATCTATCCTAACGGTGATGAAGTCTATAATGTGGAAATCATATACATATGCCGCAAATATCATGGCACCATAAAGCGCCAGGAGGAGGAAGTCGAGGAGCTTAAGTTTTTTGATGTGGATGATATTCCGGAGGATATTTCTGATCCGATCCGACCTGTATTTCGTGAATATATAAAGATGAGGAAAAGAACAAAATAAACTTTAACGCTTTAAATGAAAAAAGTGCTTGCGCATGTCTTATAAAAGAGTTATCATAATACAAAACGAAACACTTAGGAGGATTTACAATGGAAAAGCGTATTTCAGGTCACACAGGCTTATTAGCACTCATAGGATCACCTGTCGGTCATTCGGGTTCACCGGCTATGTACAATTACAGTTTTGAAAAACTCGGTCTGGACTATGCATACGTTGCATTTGATATAAAAGAAGACAAGGTTAAGGATGCTATTGCAGCAATGAAGACCTTCAACATGCGTGGATGTAATGTGACCATGCCTGATAAGGTAGAGGCTGCAAAGTACATGGACGAGCTTTCACCGGCTGCCCAGATTATCGGAGCCATAAACACTATAGTAAATGACAATGGCAAGCTTACAGGATACATCACAGATGGTGAGGGATTCGTACACAACTTAAAGGATCACGGAATTGACATCAAAGGCAAGAAAATCACAGTTGCCGGAGGCGGCGGAGCCGCTACAGCTATCCAGGTGCAGTGCGCATTGGATGGCGCTCGTGAGATTACTATTTTCAACAAAAATGATGCTTTCTTCGAGCGTACACTACAGACTGCAGAGAAGATCAAAAAAGCAGTTCCTGAATGTGTTGTAAATGTATACGATATTGATGATACAGCCAAGATGACAGAGGAAATCCAGTCAAGCGATATCTTTGCAAATGCAACAATTGTTGGCATGAAGCCTCTGGATGATCAGAGCGTGGTAAAAGATCTTTCAGCTTTCAGACCGGGGCTTGTAGTTGCAGATGCAGTTTACAATCCGCAGGAGACAAAGCTTCTTCGCGAAGCAAAAGAGGCAGGTTGCACATGCGTAGGCGGAAAGGGAATGCTCTTATGGCAGGGCGTCGCCGCATTCAAGCTTTACACAGGACAGGATATGCCGGTTGATGATGTGAAGAAACTGTTCTTCAGCTAGATTTAAGTTCTTATTACAATATCATTAGATAGCTTCCTGTTATACAGGAATATGATAAAACAACAGCTCGCAGTTTCCCGCGAGCTGTTGTTTTTTAGGAGTTGTGCGCCTAGCGGCGCACGTTTCTAACGGGTTAAAGTCCCGAATCCGCCCGG
>ERZ1027042.39-NODE-39-length-87683-cov-7.230189_pt1 | contig 87683 bp, 90 predicted proteins | sample MGYA00519435_ERZ1027042 | MGnify/ENA primary metagenome ERZ1027042 (study PRJEB26926, sample SAMN06164586) | human gut metagenome | biome: ENVO:00009003; feature: ENVO:2100002; material: ENVO:00002003 | host: Homo sapiens | place: USA | collected 2012 ...
ATGTGTATAAGAGACAGACACCGCCGCTATCAGTTCAGAGAAAGCGAGCCCCTCGGTGTGGCGTGCAGCATTCCGGCGCTGTTCCGGACACATTACCTTTTCTGTAAAGTAAGGAGGATTAGACACTATTAAATCAAACCTTCTGCCACATTCTTCTGCAAACTTCCGCACATCTCCCTGCTGCACTGCAATCTGCTCCGGCCAAGGTGAGTTTCGCACATTCTCGCAGGCTTGAATCACCGCATCCTTATCAATGTCAATCGCCTGAATATCTGCATCACACCGCTGCGATAGCATCAAGGCTATCAACCCTGTACCTGTACCTACATCCAAAACCGAACGTACTCCTGCCACATCAGCCCAAGCACCCAGCAAAACTCCGTCTGTGCCCACTTTCATCGCACAGCGGTCATGGTAAACCGTAAAACGTTTAAACTTAAAAAAAGGATTCGACATTTATTTACTCATCTCTGTTTTATCAAGAGCAAAAATATACAAATCTCAAAATACAGCCAACTATCAGACCGATATTCACGAATATTAAAGGTTTGAGTCGTTACTTTTTTTTCTGTTTCCGTCAAAATCACTAACTTTGTACCCGTTTCAATCTAAATGAAACCTATTTTAAAAGAACAAGACACGAGAATAGTTATGATAAAGAAAACCAGAAAAAGAAACATATCGACAGGTCGGGAAGGCGAAGATATATCCATGCTGACCGAAATAGTTACTACCCCTGAAGAAGTTATGCCGGAAGAACTGAACGAGGAAATCCCTGTCATGACGTTACGAAACATGATTATATTTCCTTCAGTGGTAATGCCGGTTACCGTAGGGCGGCAAAGCACTTTGAAATTGGTCAACTCGGCATTCAACAACAAGCGCTCCATCGTAATTGCTACCCAGCGACTGGTTGAAGTTGAAAACCCCGGATTCAAAGACCTGTACCCCGTTGCTGTGGTAGGAAAGGTTCTCCGCATATTTGAAATGTCAGGAGGAAACACCACGGTTATCCTTCAGGCGAATGGACCTAAAGTGCACATCGACGAAATCACTTCAACCCGCTCTTTCCTCAAAGGAAAAGTCAGCGTCATTGAAGAAAATAACATGCTCGAAAAAAATGAAGAAACCAAAGCTTTGATTGATTCATGCCGCGAGCTGAGTACCAAGCTCTTGGAATTATCAGACCAAATGAGTCCGGACACTTCTTTCGCCTTGAAAAACATTGATGCCGTAGATGTATTTGTCAACTTTATTTGTGCCAACTTCCCCTTCAGCCTTGAAGACAAGTTCTCGCTACTTGAGCAAGATTCGCTGAAGGAACGTATGTACCGTTTAATCCAAGTGCTCAACAAGGAGGTACAGCTGGCTACTCTGAAACAAAACATCCAGATGCGTACCCGTGAGGAGCTCGACCGCCAGCAGCGTGAATATTTTCTCCAGCAGCAAATCAAGAACATACAAGATGAACTGGGAAATGGTCAGAATGACGAAATAGAAGAGTTACGCAAAAAAGGGAAAGGCAAAAAATGGAGAAAAGAGGTTGCTGAAATCTACGAACGCGAAGTAACCAAACTGGAACGCATCAATCCGCAGTCGCCCGACTATAATGTTCAGATAACTTATCTGCAGACTTTGCTGGCTTTGCCGTGGGATGTTTACACCAATGATGTCATCAACATCCCTAATGCCGAAAAAATTTTGAATAAAGACCATTATGGACTTGAAAAAGTAAAAGAGCGTATCCTGGAACACCTTGCCGTATTAAAGCTGAAAGGCGACCTGAAGTCACCCATCATCTGCCTTTATGGTCCTCCAGGAGTCGGTAAAACCTCTTTAGGACGCTCCATTGCTGCTTCACTGAAACGCAAATACGTGCGTATGTCCTTGGGAGGTGTACACGATGAGGCTGAAATCAGAGGTCACCGCAAAACATACATAGGAGCCATGCCGGGACGTATCATCAAAAGTCTGATCAAAGCCGAAAGTTCCAATCCGGTCATCATTTTAGATGAAATAGACAAGCTGAGTAGTGACCGCCAGGGCGACCCGAGCTCCGCTATGCTTGAAGTGCTTGACCCGGAACAAAACAATACGTTCCATGACAACTATATTGACATTGATTACGATTTATCGAACGTCATGTTCATTGCCACAGCCAATAACTTGGGCGCCATTCCTCTTCCTCTGCTCGACCGTATGGAGCTGATTGAGGTAAGCGGTTACATTACCGAAGAAAAGATAGAAATCGCACGCCGCCACCTCATTCCTAAGGAAATGGAAGCGAACGGACTGAAAAAAGAGCATGTCAAGTTCAGCAAAGCGGCTATCGAATATATCGTTGAGAACTACACCCGTGAAAGTGGGGTTCGTGAGCTTGAAAAGAAAATCAGCAAGGTCATGCGGAAAATCGCATTAGAAATAGCCAGCGATAAGTTCATCGGACAGCATGACTTGAAGCCAGCCGACATTAAAACGTATCTGGGTACTCCTGAATACTCACGCGACAAATACCAGGGCAATGACTATGCCGGTGTGGTAACCGGACTGGCATGGACTGCCGTAGGTGGTGAGATTCTGTTTGTTGAAACCAGTTTGAGCAAAGGAAAAGGAGCTCCCCTTACTCTGACCGGAAACTTGGGGGATGTCATGAAAGAATCGGCTATGCTTGCCTTGGAATACATCAAAGCCCACAGCCACCTTCTGAACTTGCCGGAAGGCATCTTTGACAACTGGAACATCCACATCCACGTACCCGAAGGAGCTATTCCGAAAGACGGACCTTCTGCCGGTATCACCATGGTTACTTCACTTGCTTCGGCTCTGACCCAGCGGAAAGTAAAACCAAACCTCGCCATGACCGGAGAAATCACCCTGAGAGGAAAGGTACTGCCGGTGGGTGGAATCAAAGAGAAAATTCTGGCAGCAAAACGGGCTGGCATCAAAGACATTATCTTGTGTGAGGAAAACCGGAAAGATATTGAAGAAATCCAGCCGATATATCTGCAGGGAGTAACCTTCCATTATGTGAAAGACATTAAAGATGTGCTTGACTTGGCTTTAACCGATGAGAAAGTTGCTGATGCGATAGACTTTACACTAACCGACGATAAGAAAGAGAAAAAACAATGAAATTTGAATTACAATATACAGACCCGCGCTCCAATGCACGTGCGGGTCTGATTACCACCGACCACGGACAGATAGAAACACCGATTTTCATGCCCGTAGGAACATTGGGTTCTGTTAAAGGAGTACATCTGCATGAGATAAAAGAGGATATCAAAGCCCAGATTATCTTGGGAAACACCTATCATCTTTATCTGCGCCCAGGACTGGATGTTATTGAAGGAGCCGGAGGATTGCATAAGTTCAACGGATTCGACCGCCCTATGCTGACCGACAGCGGAGGCTTTCAAGTATTTTCTCTTTCCGGCATACGCAAGATGAGAGAGGAAGGCGTAGAGTTCCGCTCCCACATCGACGGCTCCAAGCATCTGTTTACTCCAGAGCGTGTCATGGACATCGAGCGTACCATCGGAGCGGATATCATGATGGCTTTCGATGAATGTGCTCCGGGAACTTCCGATTATAACTATGCCAAGAACTCTATGGAACTGACCCACCGCTGGCTAGACCGCTGTATCACCCGGTTCAATGAAACCGAACCGAAATATGGCTATAACCAGTCGCTCTTCCCCATCGTACAAGGCTGTGTTTATCCCGATCTTCGACGCCGCTCTGCCGAGTACATCGCCTCCAAGGGAGCCGACGGCAATGCCATCGGAGGACTTGCTGTAGGAGAACCTACCGAGAAGATGTACGAAATGATTGAAGTGGTCAATGAAATTCTTCCCAAGGATAAACCCCGATACCTCATGGGAGTGGGTACTCCCGTAAATATCCTTGAAGGAATAGAACGCGGAGTAGATATGTTCGACTGTGTAATGCCTACCCGTAACGGACGAAACGGCATGATTTTCACGAAAGACGGTATCATGAACATGCGAAACAAAAAATGGGAAAAAGATTATGCCCCCATTGAAGCCGACGGAGCCTCTTACGTGGATACCATGTATAGCCGTGCTTACCTGCGTCATCTGTTCCACGCACAAGAACTCCTTGCCATGCAAATAGCCTCTATCCACAACCTTGCCTTTTACCTCTGGCTGGTGGGTGAAGCCCGCAAACATATCATTGCCGGCGATTTTGCAATATGGAAACCCATGATGGTAAAACGTCTTTCTACGAGACTATAAAAAGAATATCTGAACACTCATGAAGGAAAACCTTTTTAAGAAAAAGTGGCTGAAAAGGCTTGACCGGTACATCATCGTCAAGTTCCTGGGTACCTACTTCTTTGCCATAGCTCTGATTATTTCAATCGCCGTAGTTTTTGACATCAATGAAAACATTGATGATTTCATCAAAAACAAAGCTCCTATCAGTGCCATCGCATTCGATTATTACCTGAACTTCATCCCCTATTACACCAACCTGTTCAGTCCCTTGTTTGTGTTTATCGCGGTTATCTTCTTCACGTCAAAGTTAGCGGAAAATTCGGAGATTATCGCCATGTTCTCTACAGGAATGAGCTTTAAGCGGCTCATGGTACCTTACATGATTTCGGCTGCCATCATCGCTGCGGTGACTTATGTGCTGGGCACTGAAATTATTCCTACCGGAAGCGTAACCCGACTTGAGTTTGAACGGATTTACAAAAACAAGCGTTCATCTGATTACGCACGAAATATCCAGCTTGAAGTCGATTCTGGTACAGTGGCATACATGGAACGCTACGAAGGTTACAATAAAACCGGATACCGCTTCTCACTGGACAAGTTTGAAAACCACCAGCTGGTTTCTCACTTGACAGCACGACGTATTACCTACGATACCACAGGCGTACACCGGTGGATTATCAAAGACTACATGATACGTGAAATGAAAGGCATGCGCGAAATCATCACAAAAGGGGAACGTATCGACTCTACCATCAATATGGAACCGCAAGACTTCCTCATTAAGCGCGGACAGCAGGAAACCATGACCAGCCGCCAGCTTCGTGAATACATCGACAAGCAGAAAAAACGCGGATTCGCAAACATCAAGGTCTTCGAAGTGGAATATTACCGCCGCATTGCCATGTCGTTTGCTGCGTTCATCCTGACGGTTATCGGGCTATCCTTGTCTTCCCAAAAGCGCAAAGGAGGAATGGGACTCCACTTGGGTATCGGAATCGGACTCAGTTTTTCATACATCCTTTTCCAGACCATCTCATCTACCTTTGCCATCAATGGGAATATGCACCCGAATCTTGCTGTATGGATACCCAATATCCTCTATTTAGGCATTGCCGTTTACTTATACCGGAAAGCTCCCAAATAAGAGAGAAGCATACAGAACCCCTCGTTCTTCTAAAAAGTTCCTTATCAGTCACAGAGATAAGGAACTTTTTTTGTACTTTTGCCTCTCAACTAAATTCGAAACAAAAAAATGAAACTTATTCATACCATCTGCCTGTCGCTGGCATTGTCTTTTGGCAGCATCATCACCGCACAGGCACAAAGCGGATATTTCCTGCATACCGTAACAAAAGGGCAAAGCCTCTATTCCATTTCTACCATGTATAACGTTACCATGGAAGACCTTATACGGCTGAACCCCGGCTGTGAAAAACAGATCCGCGCAGGCGAATCATTGAAAATTCCTCAAGCCGACAGCGGATCGAATCAGGGGAAACCTACCTTCCATACCATTCAGGCAGGCGAAACCTTATATCAGCTCACCTTAAAATATAACGTAACGGTACAAGCTATCTGTACGGCAAATCCCGGATTAAGCGCCAGCAATTTCCGGATAGGACAAGTCATTTCCATCCCGGCACAGACTGCCATTCAACCTGCCAAAGAGAATTTATCAGAAACAGCTGCTCAAACCTCTTCTGGAAAAAAGACAGACTGGCGTGACATGCATAAAGTGGAACGGAAAGAAACCATCTTCAGCATCAGCCGGCAGTATGGCATCAGTGAAGAAGAACTCATTGCTGCCAATCCCGAATTAAAGAAGGGAAAACTGAAACGTGGAAGTTTCTTGTTCATCCCCTATCCGGCTTCCAAACAACCGGCTAAAGAACCCGAGAAAACTCCGGCACGCATACCGTCAAATGAAGAGCTGTTTGCCCAAAACAAGCAGTCGCTCAAGAAAATACAAAACATAAAAGCCGCCGTATTGCTCCCGTTTACCGAAGGAAAAAACCGGGATGAGCAAATGCGCATGGTGGAATATTACGAGGGATTTCTGATGGCTGTCGACAGCTTGAAACGGCAAGGAGTTTCAGTCAACCTCTACACGTACGACACGAAAGGAAAGTCTGACGTAACTCAGTCTATCCTCGCCAAAGAAGAGATGAAGAATATGGATATCATCTTTGGTCCGGCTCATGCCGCTAATGTAAAAACACTTGCTGAGTTTGCTGAAAAAAACCAGACACGTGTGGTGGTTCCCTTCTCGCCCGAAGTGGAACAGGTATTTAAAAACCCTTATATTTATCAGGTCAATACGCCCCAGTCGTATCTGTACTCCGAGGTATATGAGCATTTCCTCCGCAAATTCAGCAAGGCAAATATCGTGTTCCTTGATGCCGGTACCGGACAAAATGAGAAAGCCGAATTTATCAAAGGGATGAAAAACGAACTGAAAACGAATCAGGTAGCCTATAAACATATCAGCAACTCTGATACGCTGAAAATCCTGGCAGCCATCGACTCCACACGCGAAAACATCTTTATCCCTACCTCGGGAAAAGACTTGTCACTGACCCGCCTGATTCCTCAGCTTACTCAGATTCGCCGGAGCTATCCGAATGTCGACCTTCACCTGTTCGGCTACCCCGAATGGCAAACCTATACTCAAGACTATCTGGCCAGCTTCTACGAACTGGATACTTACTTCTATTCCTCTTTCTATACCAACAACCTGTTCCCGGCAGCCGTACGCTTCACACAGGAATACCGCCGTTGGTACAGCAAAGACATGGCAAACATATTCCCCAAATATGGCATGCTCGGATTCGACACCGGATACTTCTTCCTGAAGGGGCTGGCACAAGAAGGCAGCCAGCTGGAAAATAACCTGAACAGGGTGCAAGTAACCCCCATCCAGACCGGATTCAAGTTTGAGCGCGTCAACAACTGGGGAGGGTTCATTAACCGTAAAGTATTTTTCGTTCATCTCACTAAAGACTTTGAACTCATAAAACTCGACTTCGAATAACGAAATGAAAAAATATCCTATCATTGCCGCAGCAGCATTGCTATGCCTGTGTACCCAGCCGATAAAAGCTCAGCTCCAAGACGAGCGACATAACTTTGCCGTCGGTATCAACGGAGGAGTAAACTTAAGCAATGTCAGCTTTGAGCCACGCATCAAGCAAGGCAAACTCATCGGTCCCTCAGTAGGTTTAACCGCCCGCTATATCTCTGAAAAATACTTCAAGATGATTTGCGGTATCCAGGCTGAAATCAATTACTCACAGCGAGGCTGGAAAGAGCGTATTGAAGACGGGAGTGGAGACACCTACAAACGTACGATGAGTTATATTGAAATCCCTCTTCTCGCCCATCTGGCTTTCGGAAAAGACCAGGGTAATGGGGCACGTTTCTTCATTAACCTGGGTCCGCAAATTGCTTTCCTGATTGGAGAAAAAGAAGCCCAAAGTAGCTCATGGCATCCCGAACAGCGTCCGAACGGCATCACCGAACAATATGGTAAGTTGGCCGATAACAAATTTGATTATGGCATCGTAGGCGGAGGAGGCGTAGAAATACGCACCGGTATCGGTCACTTCCTACTTGAAGGACGATACTATTTCGGGTTGAGCGACTTCTATAACAGCACCAAAAAAGATTTCTTTTCGCGCTCGGCACATTCGTATATAGGAGGACGCCTGACGTATCTTTTCGACTTGAAAAAGTAACAAGACTTCAAGTGGCAAGGTAACAGAGCTTGAGATGAAAAGCTCAGAAACTCAGAAACAAAAAACTAAAAAACTAAAAAAACTAAAACATATGCTCAAACTGATTTCATGGAACGTAAACGGAATACGCGCATGCTGCGACAAAGGATTCCGCGATGCATTCAAGGCACTCGATGCCGACTTCTTCTGTCTGCAAGAAACCAAGATGCAAGCCGGACAGCTTGACTTATCCTTCGACGGATACACGTCTTATTGGAACTATGCCGAAAAGAAAGGTTATTCAGGAACTGCCATCTTCACCCGCCATCAGCCACTGGGAGTAACTTATGGATTAGGAATTGATGAACACGACCATGAAGGACGCGTCATCACACTCGAAATGGAAAACTTCTATCTCGTTACCGTATATACCCCCAATTCACAAGACGGACTGAAGCGTCTGGATTACCGCATGACCTGGGATGATGACTTCCGCGCCTATCTGCAGCGGCTGGATGAGAAAAAGCCGGTACTGGTATGCGGCGACTTAAACGTAGCTCATAAAGAAATCGACTTGAAAAATCCAAAGACCAACCGCATGAATGCCGGATTTACCGATCAAGAACGCGAGAAATTCCAGCTCCTGCTCGATGCCGGATTTATCGATACATTCCGCCACTTCTATCCTGATCAGGCAAACATCTATTCGTGGTGGTCTTACCGCTTTAAAGCTCGTGAGAAAAACGCAGGGTGGCGTATCGACTACTTCCTTGCTTCGTCACGCTTAAGCAACCAGCTCGAAGGAGCCAAAATCCACACCGACATCTTTGGCTCCGACCACTGCCCTGTCGAAGTCACCCTAAACTGGTAAGCCGATGAAAAACGATGGATTCACTCTCCGGAAACGACTGAAAAGCTTTCGTTTTGCCTTCAATGGCATACGTTTACTGATTACCCGTGAACATAACGCATGGATTCATTGCTTTGCCGCTGTTTGTGTCATCACTGCAGGATACATCGTAGGTCTCACTGCCACCGAATGGATAGCCATTACCATAACCATAGGTGTGGTGCTGGCAGCCGAAGCCGTCAACTCCTCCATCGAGGCACTTGCCGACCTCGTATCACCGGGATATAACGAAGCCATCAAACGCACAAAAGATCTGGCAGCAGGAGCCGTATTGATTTTAGCTATTGCTGCCGCCATCGTCGGACTGATTATTTTTACTCCTAAACTATTTTGAAAACGAACATGAAACCAATCATCTTACTGCTCACCCTTTCCTGCCTCAGTCTTTCCCTGAATGCCCAACAGATAGAGGTGACAGGAAGCCGCAAAGCCGTCCGTACTTCCGGCGATGTAGGGGCCATTCTGCTCCCCGTGGCTGGACTGACCGCCATATTAATCAATAAAGACTGGCAAGGACTTAAACAAGGGGTTTTCGCAGGAGCTACTACCCTCGGTGTAACCTATGCACTCAAATACATTGTAAAGAAAGACCGCCCCGACCATAGCGACCGGCATTCCTTTCCCTCTATGCATACCTCTGTATCATTTACCGCCGCTTCATTTATACAGCGCCGTTATGGATGGAAATGGGGCATACCGGCATACGTCGTTTCAAGCTATGTGGGATGGAGCCGTGTATATGGCAAGAAACACGATTGGTGGGATGTAGCAGCCGGAGCCGCCATCGGTATCGGAAGTTCATATATATTCACCCGTCCGTTTGCCAAGAAACACAATCTGACCCTAAGTCCCGTAGCCGGCGACGGTCATTGCGGTTTCTACGCATCCATGCAGTTTTAAAACCATAGCCCACTTCCTTTAAGAGTGAATCATGAAGCCTCACTTATGATTCACTCCATAGCCAAACAAGGCAAAATCACCCATACAAGGATCTCCGGGAAACAACTCCGCCAGTGAATCAGTTATCCGGCGAGCATTGGCAAGTGAAAACGAAGGCTTATCCGTAAGTCCCAGCTGAAAAGCCACCCTGCATACATGCGTATCAAGAGGAATCAGCAGTTCAGACTCGCTCATCCGAGTCCATATTCCGAAGTCCACCTCCGAGTTTTTCCGGACCATCCATCTTAAAAACATATTCAGCTTTTTCTGCGGACTGCGGTCGGATACTCCCATAAACGCACACAGCCGCTGCATCGGAGTTCCCTGATAATCCAGCAAAACATCCTCCAGCGTTTTTCCGTGTACATACACCGCATGCAGCTTCTCAAAATACCCGCGGAAATCCGAAAAGCTCAGCATACGGTAAAAACTGCGTTTGTCATCTTCGCCAAAATCCACCTTCCATTTTTCAGATAGAACATAACGCAACGGAGCATGTTTCATCCGGCGGTCAAGCTCCTCTGCCTTTTTCAGAATCTGTACACGGTTGCCAAAACTCAGCAAAGCGGTAAGCAAACCACTGATTTCTATGTCACACACATCGGTATAGCGATGCGGAAACTGTACCGGGTCGGAGATGATAAACGAAGATACATGATACATCTTAGCCCATTCACGCAGCTGCTCTGCCTGATGTTGTGTCATATAAAATATAAGTTTTGAAGTAATAAGATAACGAAACTCAGATACCAGACGAAAAGGTGACGAGGTTTAAACACCAAAGCATTTCAGAACCTTGTCAACTCGTCACCTGAAACATTTTCAACTAAAAGCAGAAGCCTAATCTGCTCAATTAAAATAATACAAGAAAGTAGCAATACCTTCAAGTGCTTTCTTGCGTTGCCCTTCTATTTCGATGGCAAATTTGATTTCAGCCTTTGCCACCCCACGCAGATTAACCAGTGAATGTAAATCAGCAACCAGACGGACACGCTGACCCGACAAAACAGCCTGACCAAACTTCATTTTGTCCATACCATAGTTTACCATCATTTTCAGGTTATTCACCTCGATAATCTGATCCCACATATAAGGCAACAATGAAAGCGTCAGATAACCATGTACAATCGTACTCTTATACGGACTTTCCACCTTCGCGCGTTCCACATCCACATGAATCCACTGATGATCTAATGTAGCGTCAGCAAACTGATTGATGCGTTCCTGAGGCACTTCCAACCATTCTGAAACTCCAATCTGCTGTCCTACTAATTTTTCAAAATCTTCATACGAATTAATAATCACTTTCTCCATATTCTTCATTTTTAAAGCATAAAATTGAAACAAAGATACAAATATCCGCCGAGTTTCACTTCTTTTTTTCATTGAAATATCTATAAAAAGAAAAACCTTCCTCTCGCAGTCATGCTGTTCCAATAAATTTCTGTAAATCTGTATAAGGAATATAGCTATTTGAAATTAAATGAGTTAGAAGAATTACCTTGTTTTGGGGTAACGATTTGGCAACCGTCCCAATTGCTGTGGTCTGCGTTATATTACTTTTCAAGTAACTCTTTTCCTCTTACAAATTTAGAAAAAAAATAGAGATATGAGAAACTTATTTTAGCGCATTATTTCAGTTTGCTTATATAGTAAAAGACCATGAAAGGCAATTTAAAGCTCCTCCCCCTCTTTTAACTATAGATTGCATCTGCACCTGATAAATTCTACCATCATACTCTGGAAACAGTTTTTTTATATGTTTCAAAGCTTCTTCATCTGTAGAACATCCTACACCTGGGACAATTATTACATTTTGAGTATGAATCATATTTATATAAGCCCAACTCATATTATGATAATCACTTAGCTCTAAATCGATGACTTTAAAGTATGATTCTAATCGACTTCTCATCTTAGCGGCAATATCATCAGGGTAAACTTTCAGATTCACCAGTACTTTATTACTGCCAACAGCATGTAAAATTCCATCTGTATGACCACAAACGTCACTTCTATCCCAAGGCAAAAATAAGAACTTATGATTTGGAAATAACTTTTCCATTAGAGAAACAAGATATTTTCTATCCATATCAGGGTTCTCAATAAATATTTTCTCCGTCATTATAACAACAGCGGTGTATCCTCTACCTTTTTTTATGCTTCCAAAGGTAAAGTTACCACCGTCTGCTACAATGGGAGAAACACATATTGAAGAACTTGGTAATATCGTTTTAGCCAGCTTAATGGAGGTTTCTGTTGATGTTTCATAACCGCGAAGTCCTTCCAGATAGTCAGGATGATATTTAAACTGAACAAAAGAATTACCATCTACTTGTACTGGCATATAATCTCTACACCAATAATCGGCTGTTCCTTTCAATACGCCGTAATGCACATCATGCTTTGACAATATTTCAGTCAATTCATTGTACACTTTCGGATAATATCTTTTCAGATTCTCCGAAAAAAACACATAGTCCATAGTTGATTTTAAGATTTTCATTGCTGATCTGCGTCAAGATTAGTAAAACGCCACATACGGTCAGTTGCTTCCCCTTTTATTTTTTTTACATTTATTCTGGCGGAAGACATAATACGAACTTTATTAAAATCTTCATTATCCATCCAGACAATAGACAACCCTTTCTCGAAAATTGAGGCATTACCAAACAAATCTTCCCATAAATATTGTGGCTTGAATTTATCTATTTCTCCTTCTTTCAATTTTTGAGAAGCCTTATTTGTAAAAGTCTTTTCATCATTATTAACCAAGGATTTATAAGTATACCCTCGAATAAGAAATGATGCACGATATTTTCCTTCACGCTCAAAAGTCATGTCAACACCAGACCTATTGGGACAAATCGCTCCTACCGGGAAATAGGGAACATCTCCTACATGGTACATTTGAGGTTCAATTATACTTTTATTCTCTTCATCATGAAAATAGAACTCAATATCAATTGGATATATCTCGTATTCTCCATTTACGACATAACGTCCATTAAATACAATTTGGGCAATGTCCTCAAATTGCTTTGTCAGTCCACTAACAGTATTAGCTGGAGCAAACCGTTCAAGAGCATTTTGTAATCTTTTTAAGTGATTCATTTAATTATTCCTTAAGTGTTCAACAATAATCCTATAATTTTCAATACCGATGTTCTTCTCCGTAAGGGATTGATTAGCATAATTTTTACTAACCAGCAGTCTATTGTTATCATATAAATAATTCCATAGACCTTCTCCCATTAATGTTTTCCATTGGGCTTCGTGCCTCATCACAAGAAACTTTACTTCTTTTGCAGAGGTAGCCAAATAGAGCAACACCATTTTTGTAAATTTCTGAGATGGAAATAAATTCTTAATAGCTGGAGATACCAGCGAAGTGTAAGCAAAATACTGACATAAGGAAACATGATTAAAAATATTTTCCTTTTCCTGTTCTCCATATACGGCTGTTCCTAAAGGAAGTATTTTCTTTCTCCAATAATAGTCACCCAATATTCTTGTTGGCTCGTAATAGTCAAATTTAGTTCCTTCCATTGACAAAACCTTTCTTTTGTCCTCCATGATTTCTTCAGCCATCTGAGGTTTGAACATATTTGCAAGATTCTTATTCAGGTGCTCTACATATCCAGGATTCAAAGAAAGGATTACAAGTTTGGAATTAAGGATATTTCCACTCCATGGCTCAGGAGGAACACATAAAACCAACTGTCTAGTGGGGATTTTCCAACGCATATTTCAGATAATAGCTTCCACTCGTGCCGCCATTCATCAGCCAGTCGGCCGTAGCGAACGTCAATATACTATCATCTGTATATTCTTGACGGCTTTGAAACAATGGAAACTCTTTTGTTTTGATATTGTCGAATTCATAAATGCTCCCTACAATATCTCCTATAACACTACCGATCATAAGATTGTACTAATTTAAAGCTTTCCGTTACAATAATTCATTTCTTCCAATTCGCAGTCTGCATCTATCAATTCTGTCAGAAACAGGCGTGCGCACATCTCCGCGTCATCTCCTGCCCGGTGATGCTGACCGTATGGAATCTTAAACTGGTCACAAAGATAATCCAGACTATTGCAGCCGAAGTTATAGAGCTTGCGGGCGGCACGGAGGGAACAATAATAAGTGATGTCCGGCTTCTCCATGCCGTATAGTTCCAATGAATGACGGATGCAACCGATGTCAAAGGCGGCGTTGTGGGCTACAAGTACGGGAATCTCTTTGAGGTATTCGCATATTTCAGCCCATACTTCGGGAAATTCCGGTGAATTTATGGTGTCATGCGGACGGATGCCGTGTATCTGCATGTTCCAGTAACTGTACATGTTGCCCTGCGGACGGACGAGCCACGAACGGGTTTCCACTATCTCTCCGTCGCGCACCACGCAGATGCCGGCTTCGCAGATGGAAGCGCGTTTGCCTGTGGCTGTCTCAAAGTCGATGGCAATGAAATTTACTCCTTGCATGGTTTATCCTCCTCCCAAGTATAATAGTCCAAGATGTTTTTTGCAAAATTGCGCATCTCGCTGCGCACTGATTCTGGCTCCAGCACTTCCACCTGGTCGCCTTGGGCAAGAACCAACTGATAGAAGTCGAATGTCGGTTTCAGATGGTATACAAAGAGCGTGGACTCGTCATCGCCCTCTATCTCCCGTTGTGATTCGTGCAGGGGCAAGGTGCGCAGATAGTCAGCAAAACCACCGTAAGCCAAAAGAACAATGCGCTGTATGGGTTCATCCGATGTGATTACCCCACAGCATCCTTCGAAGTATTGGTTGACATCGAAGTTCTTCTTCATCTTAAACGTCTTGCCCGTATCCTGAATATCTGAAATACGGTCAAGGGCATATACCCGGTAGACATCGGCAGGCTTGATGCCTCTCTCTTTGTTCCGCTCCGAATAGTACGGACTGCGTGCCACCACGTACCAGCGGCGCTTCACGACTTTCAGACAGTATGGCTCAATCTCAAACGTGCTGGCTTCCGGCTTGCCAAATCCTTGGTGAGTGATGCTTAATACATGATTGCGCCGCATGGCTTCGGCAATAGGCGTGAGCCATGTTTGTCCCGACGGAATATTCTCAAAGATAATCCGGTCTTCCAGTTTGTTGTCCGCCTGAATCTGGTTCAAGGTGGCATAGGAACTTATCAGCCAACTTTGCAGGTTGTTTCCTTCCAACCGTTCCGGTTCATCTATGTAATACCGGTAGCCGTCCTTTCGGTCACAATCAATGTACACGTCGAAAATGTCCTTGATGGCTTTCTGGTGATTATGAAACGTGCGCAAAGGCAATTCCTCACCGTAGCCCAGTCCGCTTTCCTGCCAAAGCTTGCTGATTTCCTGAAATGTCAGGCGTTTGTATCGACGCAGGGTGTCTATCAGCCAGACATACCGTCCAAAGAGATTTGCTGCCATACTGTCATTTATTTAATGTTCTGCTACAAAGTTACTTGTTTACTTGTGAAAAAATGCGGCACATCCCTGTTTTTTCTGCTTTCCAATTTATTTTTTATTGTTATGCCTCGATTTGGCACTTGACAGTCTTTACTTTGCGGCAGAATTAATGTTAAACCATTTAATAACAAGTAGTATGACAACAAAGAATTGGAACAACGATTTTATGGCTAAAGTATTGGAAGAGGCCGCCTGGAAAGAACTGTCAAGCGAGTTTGCATGGAATGAGCAACTGCTGGAAAAGTACAAGGACAAGGTGTCGTGGAAAGAAATTTCCGGCAATAAAAACATCATTTGGACCACCTCCATGATTGAGAAGTTCAAGAACAAAGTGGACTGGGAGGAACTTTCCTGTTCCGACAACGAGCATCTGTTCACGGCGGAGAATCTGGAGAAATACAAGGATTATTGGAATTGGCGTGAGTTGTCAAGAAATTCCGATATGGAACTTACTCCCGCGCTTTTGGAGCAATTTGTCGACTATTGGGACTGGAGCGAAATCATCGACAGTTATGGCCGGGACGAATTGTACAGCATGGAGTTTCTGGAGAAGTACCATGATTATATTCCGGCATCCGCCCTGCAGCATTCCCGTTTATGGGACAAGTTGGTTGAAGACGAAAAGAAACAATTGAAGATACGTATCATTTCATAAAACAAAATGAAAACCATAGAAGGCTATAACGTAAAGATCTATACGGACAACATCGAGGACAGTGCCAGCGAACAAATCAAAGAGCTACTGTCCGTCGATGTGTTCAGCAAGTGTAAAATCCGCATCATGCCCGATGTACATGCCGGAGCAGGCTGTGTCATTGGTTTTACGGGAGATTTAGGCGACAAAGTGATTCCCAATATTGTAGGTGTGGACATTGGCTGCGGTATCTTGGTGCAGCCGTTCGTCTGTGTGGGGGACATGGATTACCATGCCTTCAACGAGTTCATTCTTCGTCACATACCGTCCGGTCGCAATTACCGGGATAACCGGTATGCGCCGCTCCCGCAAAAGTATATGGATGTATATCGCGCAGCCAAAGATATCATCAAGCAGTTGCGCTGCTACCGCGAACTGAAAGAGACCAAACGATTGAACGCTTCCATAGGCTCATTGGGTGGTGGTAATCACTTCATCGAACTGGACAAAGACGAGTGCGGCATGACTTATCTGGTGGTTCACACCGGAAGCCGCAATCTCGGCAAGCAAGTGGCGCAGATTTATCAGAAACTGGCCGTGAAATGCCAGTCGGGATGGGCAGAACTGATGGAAGAACAAAACCGCATGATTGCAGAATACAAAGCGGCAGGGCACAAGGACGAGTTGCAGGAGGCCATACGCCAACTACACAATTCGTTCAAGATGCGTAAGCCTGCCATACCGCCCGACCTTTCCTATCTGGAAGGCGCTTACCGGGAAGATTATCTGCACGACATGCGCCTTTGCCAGCAGTGGGCCAAGATGAACCGCAAGCTGATAGCCAATCTCATCATGGATTATCTCATCCTACAAGGAAATGTGGAAACGCCCTCCTATGATTTGACGTTTGAAAGTGTGCACAACTACATAGGCGATGACAACATCATCCGTAAAGGGGCAATAGCCGCCTACGAGGGGCAGAAGTGCATCATCCCCCTGAATATGCGCGACGGCTCGCTTATCTGCATTGGCAAGGGCAATGCGGAGTGGAACTGCTCGGCTCCACATGGTGCCGGACGCATCATGAGCAGGAGGCAGGCCTTCAAAAGCATATCCTTGGATGACTACCGTGCCTCCATGCAAGGCATCTACAGCGAATGCCTTTCAGATGACACCAAGGATGAGTCGCCCATGGTGTACAAACCTAAGGATGAAATCATCGAAAACATCCGAGACGCGGTGAACATTGTGAATGTGATAAAGCCGGTGTATAATTTCAAGGCTGCGGAGTAAGAAAGAGAAAAATGATTTGGCCGATTAACAAATTTAAGGATACCTTTGTAATCGTTTAAATCCAATAGACCCAATATGCAAATGAATACTCAATTAAACACCTGGGCAGCCAAAACAGCCGAGGCTTATGACAGGATTGCCCGTACGTATGGGAATAATGCTCCGGCGTTTTATACCCAGTCCGATCTCACAAAAATAAATGATTCTCCGCATGTGTTTGTCATGGGTATAAATCCTGGTTCTGGAGGGACATATAAAGAACAATGTGAAAGTGAATACTGGCAGCTTGGTGGAAAGCCAATGGACGGTACACATCTATTAAAAGGCAATCCCTCATGGAGCAAAAGGTTTGATTGGTCTTATTGGCAAAGGATATATAGATTGTTCGATTCCAATCCCCATCCGTTAGATGATGGAACCGACTTTATCGTTACAAATGCCACATTCTTCGCCACGCCGAAAGCTAAAAACTTATTACCGCAGCTGTTGGCAGAAACATTGCCCTACACGCTGGAACTTATCGAAATAGCACGCCCTCGGATGATAGTGGTATTGAGTGGAAATTCGTTGCTTAAGACCATCAAAGCACATTGTGACGCTACTGGTTGGCGACTTGAATACTCACAGACTTTTGCCTCCTTGGGAAACATCTTCACCGGACATCTGGAGGGCATTCCATGTTGCGGCATCCCTCATCCGTCGGCATGTTTATTCCGTGAAGAACGCGAATTGATGAGAAAAGTAGTCACGCAGATATATTGTTGCGAAAGTATCACGGCCGATGCTTATCAGGACTTGCTTCACAGCATAAAGCAACACAGAAACGCAAAAGGTTTGTCGAAAGAAGAAATGAACGCCTTGTTCGATGCTCTCATTGTACGTATGCAAAAACGGCCATATCTTGTATATGAGTCTTGCGAAAAAAAGTTCAGCCGCTACGACTTGTGCAATGGACTTCAACTGACCATAGCCAACAATTCGACCACTCATTGCATAGCCATACGCCCCAAAGATTACAAAGGGGAAAAAGACATTGACCAAATTCCCATACCATATGTGAGAGAATTGCTCGAATGCTTTGATAAAGTGAATTATGTAAATACACCCATTTGGTTAGGGGTGAAAGATTTCAGCATCTTGACGATGGAAAATGATATAGAAGGCTTGGCTGACAGTTTGGTGGACGAAGTGGAGAAACTCATTTCTGAAATTTACAAAATTCTGCCACCTTCCCGGTAAAATCCATCGAAGTTATTCCCTTCACTTTTTCACCGTCCCCTCCAGTTCCGTCCATTCCACCTGCGAGGGGACGATGGTTCGTTTCTGCACCTGGTTGTTCTGTGCCCGACTGTATTCGGGTATGAAGGTCACCGTCACCTTGCGGAACTGCTCCGGGCTGACTTCCTCTGGCGTGTCCACGCCTTGTCCATTGGCATTGCCCACCAGGTAGAAGGTGCCAAGCCCGTCCTGCTTCACCGAGTAGCCCAGTTCCATCATGCTGCCCAGCACCTCGCCCAGCCCTATGAGCACGGCATAAGTGTCGCCCTTGCTCACCGTGGACATTTCGGACAACCGCTCGGCCACGTCCTTCGTGTCATACGTGCCCGCCGTGAACGAGCGGAGATACCACTTCTTTCCTATCTTCTGCTTCTTGTAAAACATACTGCTGCCTTTTATTCAGTTAAATCTGTACATGGCCCTGGCTGAGAGCAAGGACCAACCTGGCATCATCATGCATAATACTCGGTCGGGTGCAAAGGTAAACCTTGTGCGCGACATATGCAAACCCAGTTTCCTCCGTCAGCCAACTTTGTATTTGTTTAACAACAGCGTAACCGTTACCTCCGGCGTGTCTGCTTTCTGCGTAATGTTCCCGAAACGGATGTCGGCATATCCCAGCCTTTCCCTGACGCTGTGTTTGAAGGTTTCCAGTGCAAATTCCTCCAGCGGTGCACCGTCCGGAATACGCAAGAAGAGCAGTGCTCCATCATACCGAGACAGGTCCAGCTGTTGGTAGCGGGTCATTGAGGTAAGAATGTAAGCGAGGCGTGCACTCATGTCTTGCGTCACCGAGTGGTAATCATACCGCGTACCGTATTCGATGTCAAGCAAAAAATCCACATCGCTCCGCCGAAGGCTGCTGCCTTCAGCAGAAAGCATCCTTACCAAATTCTCGCGCGCGGCCATCTTGCGCAGATATTCCTGCCGTTTATCTTGGCGGTATTCACGTTTCCGTTTAGAACGGTTCTTACGGTCATTGAAGAAATCGCGTGCATTCGTCCACCTGACATACCGCCGCCCGTCTTTTCCCTTGCTGCGCAGGCGGCGCGGAGTCTGATGCCGCCAGATGCTTTCCTTCAACCTGTCCAAGGCCACTTCGTAGGGGTTGACAGGCTGTTCGTACACCAGTCTTTCTTGCCAACCTTCCTTGATTTCCGCCGGGGAAAATCCCCAATAAGTAATTTCCCAAAGGCAGTGCATGGCCAGTTCTGCCGGAGTGAGGTGCACGTCATCCGCCATGACAATATCCTTGGCCAAGTCTTCTTCCCAACTACTGTTATGCATCGGCCCGACGTTAATCCATTTCTCTTCGCCTTCAAATTCTCCGCCAGACCATTCCACGTGTATTTCTCCGTTAAATCCTGTGGCAGGTTCCATGCCTTGAAGGATGTCGTATGCTTCGCGGAAGGCATAGATGTTATCAAGATGATCCGGCTCGTGTTCCTTCAAGTACAGAAGAAGCTCGTCGAAACCGACTTGTTTCAATAGTTCTTTTAGTGTCATAAGCATTATAAGTTTTTTTATTATTATTAGGTTGTATCCTATGAATGTTTGCCATTAAGTCAAGGATGATAGTTGTTTTACCTACACCGGGGTCACCTATAACCATGTAGTTGACTCCTTTTGGTAAGCCACGATAACTGCACAACAACAAGTCTAACACTGTCCCTGACAAACAGTTAACAAATAGATCTTTGTCGAATATTATATCCTTGGCCTTTACTATCTTTTTCATTCTCGGCATACTGTTATGGACAAACAAAAAGTCGATTATAATCGTCTAATATTATCTTCTGTCCTGGTCTAACTGGCAGGGCCAGGTTGTAATCAAGCAGAAACTTGTTGCCGGAGTCCAGCTCGTTCTGCGTGTCATACAGGATGGCATAAATATCGTTTTTCCACCCGAAGCAGTCACCGTTATACTCTTGGACGAACCGCACGGCATACATCGTACCGCTGATGATGGGGCATTGCGCCACGATAATTGATTGGGTCAGCACGACTTGCATCCGGCAACGTGCCACCAGCCTCGTAGGATTGGCTTTCACACCGAAAGGATGCTCAGACAAGATGATTCCACCCTTCGCAACAATCTCGTCCTGCAGCAGCTTGTTTACTTTGGGATGCGTGATGTCCAACCCCGAAGCGACGACGGCTATCGTCTGCCCATCTGAATCAAGGCATCCCCGGTGGGCAGCAGTATCGCATCCCAACGCCAGACCGCTGATAATAACATGTCCTTGCCTAGCTATTTGATTGGCAAGTCTGTATGTCATATCCAAGCCTTCCTTGTCTGCGGCGCGAGCGCCGATGATAGCCACATTGTCTTCACGATTGAGCAGTTCCCCATTGCCTAGCACGTGGATAAGCGGCGGGGCATCAATGCCTAAATTACGGAAGTGACGGGGATACATATCATCATAATAGGGAATAGTGATCACTCCGGCTTTTGTCTGCCTGCCCAATATCCGTCTTGCCTTAGCAAGTTCGCTGGTGGACTTGGAGACAAGAGTTTTCAGAGCACCAGCGTATTTCATCTCTCCGTACAATTGTCTGGAAGTATAACCCAATAACTGCAGGCATAACAGTTCTTCGATAGAAAGACAAGAATCCCTCCATCCTTCCATATCCTTAAGGCTATTCTTTATCGTTCCTTTCCACTCTTCTTTATATTTCATAAGCGGCATTATTATTTTGTCGCAAAAGTAGCGATGCCATGTGCCGAATTGAAGCATAGACAGATAATTTTTTCGTTTACTACAAAATATTTTCAGCTTATACTTCGATTTGGCATTTTCATCACAGAACTTTGCAATATCAAACCAAATGGAGGTATACAATGAAACTGGCAGAAGCATTAAGCATCCGCGTCGATTTGCAAAACAGAATCGACCAATTGAAGAGTCGGCTGAAGTACAGCGCGAAAGTACAAGAAGGCGACCAACCTTCGGAGAACGTGAATGAATTGTTTAAAGAATTGGATGAGTGCCTTTCATAATTCGAGGAGATCGTCTATCGGATTAACCGCACCAACATGCAAACCTTTCACGAAGGCGAAACCCTCACTCAAATGATTGTCCGTAAGGATGCGCTGAAGTTACGCCTGTCGGTCATGCGCGACCTCTTGAAACATGTAGTAGAAAACGAACGTTATGCACGATTGGAGATAAAATATGTCCGCACGGTGGACGTAGGAGAACTGAGGAAAGTCACGGACAACTATTCCAAACAGCTCCGAAATCTGGACATGCGGTTACAAAGCCTGAACTGGTCAGTAGACTTAATTTGACGAACAAGGCGTAGTCCTTCTTTGCATCAGACAATGGCGGCACATCCTTGTCTTCGGACAGGGGCAACAAACCAAGGTGGCAGCTGGTAGAAGCATGGTTATTATCGCGCATCTCCGGCACAGCGTACAAACGCATTACGTATACTGTTATCCATCGTGGCAGGAAGTAGCAGGCATGGAAGTAGTGATAGAGAAAGATGTCGTGATTACACCTCAAGAACTCGTCGCAGGTTTGCTGTGAGAAATCACTTACTTTGGCGGGACAGAAGAGATTGCGCAGAAGAATATGGACAGGACATTTCGCGGAGGAACAAAATGAAACAGAAAAAAGTTGCCGCAATCATTTGGGCATGTATTGTTTTTGTCCTTATGGTTTTCCTGCTTGTCTCGCTTAGTGGAGAAATGTCGGAAGAACGGTGGGTAAGAATAGATTTTTAATAGTATATAGAAATGGAAGAATCAAATAGAGAAGAATTGATACGAGTTATCAAGGATGAACAGGAGATAACAAAAGATTATTTTATCAATGTAGCCCAAGTAAGAGGGCTGATTAATTTAGACCTGAATGATTTCAGAAAATTCGCTGATAAGCTTAAACCCATAATGGAGGTAATCGTTGATGCCCGTATTTCGGTTTCTGCTCAAATAGAAACTGCTATGGAGGAAATAAGGAAACAGCAGACAACTGTGGTATCAGCCATAATTCTGTCTGTCTCGTTCAAACCTTCATATTCGCTTATGATGGAAGAGCTTGAGGGCATGGCTGATTGTTTGAACAATTTAACAAAACAGGATATAGAGGTGATATGGGGAATACAAGAACGTGCATATATTTCAAATCAACGCAGTGTATCTTTGTTTGTTTTCGTGTAATCAAATAAAAACAGTATGAATGCCATTAATGAAATATTCTTTGACAATCACGGGCTGACTTCCACATCGGCATCACACTTGGCAGATCTTGCGCAGGAAATCATCGCAGGAAATGAGGCGAAGTTGAAAAATATGACCTTCTTAATTACGAGAGTATGCTGAAGCAGGTTCGTCCGCTTTTGGAAGACATAGCCTCTATGAATGCCTTTTGCGCGTGGATGAGGGAGGCGGTAAAGGCCAAAGACAAGGAAAAGTAGAAGATGTGTTTTTCGAACTCCAAAAATGGCATCGACAAAATGAACGGGAACTTTGTTGCGTCTTGTAGGCTGCATTAAAAGTAAATCTGATAATGCCATGCCAAGGTGAATTTTTGTAATTAGAATATACGAAAAACAGGTTGTCCAACTTCGGAAGGCAACCCAGCGGTTAGGCTTTCGGAGTAACCCGAAAGGTTTCGAGTAACTCGAAACATACCTTGCTGCTGCCACTTTTCGGCAGTAACCGAAAAGCCTTCGGGTAACTCGAAGGACACCTTGCTGCTTTCTCGTGAAATCAAAAATCCGCCAGCAAACGGATTGGAATTTGTGCTGTTATTCCGGCTCTCAAAGCATCGTTTTCCGATGCCTAAGCTGCCCAAAAGAAGAACGAGAATGAGAGGATGAGAGGGCGTAAGAGAGTGGTTATATCCGCATGAATGCTTGCAAGCCTGACTGAATGTGAGTTTGCATGAATGAAAATACGTGTGAACATACACACGCTGGCCTGCAAGCCTGCCCGCGCTCCAACCTGCCTGCCGTCCATCCTGCCATCTGGCTTGCTTGCCGACTGACCTGCCTGCCGGCAAGCAGGCTTAAATATAATATGGAACGGCATGGGATTAAAAGGGGCAGTGCTTTGGGGTTTCGACCGCAAGATGGGCAACAAATGTACAATAATGAAAAGATGTTCGATTTTCTCTGTTTTTCAGAGGAATAACTTTGGCAGTTAGGGATTAAAACACTACTTTTGCGAAAGAGAAAAGCGTTCTTTTGATTAGTGCAGAACATTGCAGAATATAGAAGCCCGCTGGTTTCCAAGTCGTTACCTATCAAGCTGACAATCTTTGTAAGTTTCTCGTTTTCAATGAGTAAGAAGAAATGATATGTCTTGAGCAGTGAAAGCTGATTTTCTTGGTAATACCGCATTCCTTTATCATCTTTCCCATACGCTTGCATATTGACCAATAGTTGAGATTGGGAAATACAAGATTGTTTTCCTGAAAAGCCTTGTAACGCTCGATTATCTGCAAGGGAATATCCAGCAGCTTCACCTGAAACGGTACACCCGTCTTGTGTCGTTTGGAAATAATCCATTTCTCACCGTTCACTTCCACAATTTGGTCGTTGCTTAATTCCTTTATATCCACGAATGAGAGGGCGGTAAAACTGGCGAAAACAAAAAAATGCGCCCGCATCACCACACCTTTCAGCCACATGCAGTTTTCCCATATCGAACCGTTGTGCAGTCCGGCTTCGTTGGAAAGGAACACGGCGAACTCCTTGATGAAGTCGGGTGTAAGTTCAGGCATGGAGATGTCGTTCCGCTTGTAATCCGTTCTTTTCCTTACTGCCGTTCACGTAGAACAGCACCTTGAATGTGCTTCTTGCCATACTCGTTTCTTTTTGGTTGCAAAACTATAAATCAACGAGTTACCTATTGATAAGCAAAGCTGCGCAGAACGCCGCAAAATGAAATAGGGACTGTTAAATCTGCACTTTCATCGGGTAATGATTAGGAAACCGTTCTTTTGCTTTAATCTGCTTTAAGACGGTTTTCAACTGTCTGCCCAACTTCTGCGTTTTTCCTCTAACTCCCTAATTATCAAATCCTGTTGCGTTAATCTGCTGCAATTCGGCGGATATTCCAGAGATTTTTAGTACATTTGCACAAATGCATTTCACTTTGTGCAATTTTATTTAATAAAACAAGATATGGATAAAAGTTTCATTTCAATTATAGAAACAAGCATCAAGCAAAACTGGGACTTAGATGCGCTGACAGATTACAAGGGAGCTACCCTGCAGTATAAAGACTTGGCACGGAAGATAGAAAAACTCCACATCCTGCTTGCCGAAAGCGGAGTAAAACCCGGCGACAAAGTTGCCCTATGCGGGCGAAACAGCTCCCATTGGGGAGTTGCCTTCCTTGCCATCATAACCTACGGAGCCGTGGCTGTACCCATTCTGCATGAATTTAAGGCCGACAACGTGCATAACATTGTCAACCATTCTGATGCCCGCCTGCTTTTTGTAGGAGACGTCGTATGGGAAGCACTGAATGAAGCCGAGATGCCCAACCTCGAAGGAATCATTCTGATGACCGACTTTACCCTGTTGGTTTGCCGCAGTGAGAAACTGGAATATGCCCGCGAACACTTGAATGAGATGTTCGGCAAAAAATTCCCGCGCAATTTCCGCCGCGAGCACGTAAGTTACCGCCGCGACCTGGCAGAAGAACTCGCTATCATCAACTACACGTCGGGCACCACCAGCTTCTCCAAAGGGGTCATGATTCCTTACCGCGCCTTATGGTCGAACACCCGGTTTGCCTTCGAAGTGATGAACCTCAAGCCCGGAAACCGGGTCATATCCATCTTGCCGATGGCACACATGTATGGTTTGGCTTTTGAATTCCTCTACGAAGTATGTGCGGGATGTCATGTGTATTTCCTCACCCGCATGCCCAGCCCGAAAATCATTTTCCAGGCATTCTCCGACGTAAAACCACACATCGTCATTGCCGTACCCCTCATCATTGAAAAAATCATCAAGAAAAACATCCTGCCCAAGCTGGAAACACTCAAGATGAAAATCTTGCTGAAAGTTCCTCTGATTAACGACAAAATCAAAGCAACCGTACGCGAGCACATGATACAGGCTTTCGGAGGAAACTTTTATGAGCTGATTATCGGAGGTGCGGCTTTCAACCAGGATATTGAGAAACTCTTGCGCAGCATTGACTTCCCTTACACCGTAGGCTACGGCATGACCGAGTGCGCCCCCATTATCTGCTATGAAGACTGGCTCCGCTTCAAGCCCGGCTCATGCGGAAAGGCGGCTCCACGCATGGAGGTAAAAATAGACAGCAGCGACCCTGAAAATATCGTAGGCGAAATCCTTGCACGAGGTGAAAATGTCATGCTGGGATATTATAAGAACCCGGAATCGACCGCACAGGTCATCGATAAAGAAGGATGGCTGCATACGGGCGACCTCGGTATCATGGATGCCGAAGGCAATGTAACCATCAAGGGACGCAGCAAGAACATGCTCCTCGGTCCGTCCGGACAAAACATCTACCCGGAAGAAATAGAAGACAAGCTGAATAACCTTCCGCTGATAAGCGAAAGCATTGTCATCCAGCAAAGCGACAACAAGCTGGCTGCTTTAATCTATCCGGACTTTGATGACGCTTATGCGCAGGGCATGAATGATGCAGATATTGAAAAAGCAATGGAGGAAAATCGCGTGGCTCTCAACGCCGATCTGCCGGCTTACTCTCAGATAGCCCGTGTGAAAATCTATCCGGAAGAGTTTGAAAAGACTCCGAAAAAGAGTATCAAGCGCTTCCTTTATCAAGACGTTAAATAAAAACAATGAAAATAAAGTCCCTCATCATGACTTGGCTCCTGCTGGCTTCACTGCCAGTAGGAGCGACTTCTCTTTCAGGTCAAAAAACAAAAGGACTGAAAAAAGGAGCCAACGTGTCACTCAATGTGACCAACAAAAAAAAGAATCCTCACCAAACCTACTTCAACTTCGGTCTGCTTAGCAATTTCAGCAGTCTGAACGGAGCAGGCATCAACTTGATTTCCAGCATCGTACATCAAAACGTGAAAGGCGTACAGCTGTCGGGGTTCTTGAATATCAGCGGGCTCAATGCCTCCGGACTCCAGTTGGCTGGCGTCGCCAATCTCGCAGGGAAAGACGCAAACGGCATGTCGCTTGCCGGACTGATGAACATCAGCGGAAAATCAACCCGAGGCATCCAAATTTCCGGACTGGGAAACATCACCGGTCAGAACCTGAATGGAGTAGCTGTCAGCGGACTGGTAAATATCACCGGAGACAACAGCAACGGCATGCAGGTGGCAGGATTGGCCAACATCACAAGTGAAAACCATAACGGACTTGCCATAGGCGGACTGATGAATGCTGCCGCTAAGAACAGCAACGGACTGCAACTCACTGCCCTGCTGAACATAGCTGGGAATGAAAACCGGGGGGTACAGTTGGCTGGATTAGGCAATGTGAACGTGAAAAACAAAGGAGTGCAGTTCGGCTTTTTAAACTATAGTGCACAGAATAACGGACTGCAGCTTGGTATAGGCAATATTGCCAATCAGGGAGATAGAGGAGTACAACTGGGATTGGTCAATGTCAGTGCCGACAAGAAAACGCATCAGATAGGCTGCATCAATATCAAACCCGGCACCCGTACCCAAATGATTCTCTCGGGCGGAAACTCCAGCAAGTTCAATCTGGCCGTACGCTTCAAGAACCGCTTTGCCTACACCCAGCTGGGAACAGGAGTCTACCATTTAGGTCTTGACCGCGATTTCTCGCTCAGCGGATTCTATCGTGCCGGAGTTTATTATCCCCTCACCTCACGCCTCGATGTCAGTGCCGATTTGGGCTACTACCATATTGAGAGTTTCGATAACAAACACCAGGGATACCCTGCCCGTCTGTATGCCATCCAGCCCCGCATCAACTTAGAATATGCCATCACTCCCCGTTTTGGACTCACCGCATCGGGAGGTTATGAATGGCTGCGCGGTTACAAAGGTGCAGGGAAAATAGACAACAAAGCTGTGTTCGAAATCGGCATCGTCTTGTTTTAATTAATAAACATTAAAAGAATACTCTTCTTGCTTTGCTGTACAAACAATCGGACCTTACCGCTTGTTTATCTGGCAGAACAAAACTAAAACCATAACAATCATGGCAAAGACAGCATTTAACGGAAGTCCGGTAACTTTAGCCGGCAACTTTGTAGAAGCAGGAGTACAAGCTCCGGAGTTTTCATTGGTAAAAGGCGACTTGAGCAACTTTACCTTAGCCGATGTAAAAGGGAAATATGCCTTGCTCAACATCTTCCCCAGCATGGATACAGGCGTATGTGCTGCTTCAGTACGCAAGTTCAATAAGCTGGCAGCTGAAATGCCCAATACCGTAGTACTGGCCATTTCAAAAGACCTTCCTTTTGCACAAGGCCGTTTCTGTACAGCCGAAGGCATCGAAAACGTGGTTTCTTTATCTGATTACCGCTACACTTCTCACTTTGGAGAACAATATGGTGTATTGATTACCGACGGTCCTTTATGTGGCTTGCTTACCCGTGCAGTGGTAGTTATCAACCCTGAAGGAAAAGTGGTGTATACCGAACTGGTTCCTGAAATCACGCAAGAACCGAATTATGAAGCAGCCTTGGCTGCCATCAAGTAAAGCGAAAAATTTATCAAGGCTACTGTAAAATAATTCAAGTGCAGTAGAATTCAGATTACTCTTCCCGCCGGATATGCTTATTGAAAGGCATATCCGGCGGTTTTTTTCTTTCCTTCACCCACAAAAACAGAATAAATCAAGCAAAAATGCACAAGAAGATTGTTACCTTTGCCATAACAACATTCAGAACTGGGGCATACAGTCCCCAAACAAGAAACAGAAACCAATGATTACAGGCGAAATTAAAAATCAGATAGACCAGATTTGGGATACCTTCTTCGTGGCAGGCATCACCAACCCCATTACCGTACTTGAGCAGATGACGTATATCTTCTTCATGAAAATGCTCGACGACAAGCAGCTGCAGGAAGAACAAAATGCCGAGCTCTGGGGAGGCACACTCTTAAACCCCACCTTCCTGAAAGGAGAACGATGGGTGAACCCCGATGCAGTGAGCGAAGAAGAAAAGCAGGGAGTGCCTTATGAGAACCTGCGCTGGCATGTATTCAAAAACCTGGGAGCCGACAACATGTTCAAGCTGGTACGGCAGAGTGTATTCGAGTTTATCAAACACATCGGAACCGGAGAAGAAAGTGCCTACAGCCGCTACATGAAATCTGCCATTTTCCTCATCCCAAACGCACGTACCTTGGTGAAAGTGGTAGAAGGAGTCAATGCCCTCGATATGAACAACCGCGATGCCATGGGCGATGTATATGAGTATATTTTGGGCAAGATGGCTGCCTCGGGCACCAACGGACAGTTTCGTACGCCCCGTCATATCATCCGCATGATTGTAGAGATGATGGAACCCAAGGCTCAGGATTACATCTGCGACCCTGCCATGGGGTCGGCAGGCTTTCTGGTGGAAGCCGTGAAGTATATCAAAGAACAGGGAGAGATGGCACAATATGCAGCGAAAGAAATTCAGCATATCAAAACCAGCATGATCAACGGGTATGATACCGACCAGACCATGCTGCGCATCGGGGCGATGAACTTGCTGCTGCATGACATCACCGCTCCCGAACTGGCTTGGCGTGACTCGCTCTCTGAGCAGAACGACGACGAACGGTGTTACAGCCTCATCATGGCTAATCCGCCCTTTGCCGGAAGCTTAGACAAGGGAAATGTGAACAAGAAAATCCTGGCGTATGCCAACACCAGCAAGACCGAGCTGCTCTTCCTTGCCCAATTTGTACGCTCATTGGAAATCGGGGGTCGTTGTGCCAGCATTGTACCCGACGGCGTACTCTTCGGCTCCAGCAAAGCCCACTTGGCTATCCGCAAGGAAATTGTAGACCATCAGCAGCTGCGTGCGGTGATTTCCATGCCGAGCGGTGTGTTCAAGCCCTATGCCGGTGTGTCGACTGCTGTATTGGTATTCACCAAGACCAACAGTGGCGGCACAGACAAGGTATGGTTCTACGATATGAAAGCCGACGGCTATTCATTGGATGACAAGCGTTCGCCCATCAGCGACAATGATATTCCCGATGTGGTGGCTCGCTTCCGTCACCTGGAGGCTGAATCCAGACGGAGCCGCAAGGAGCAGAGCTTCCTTGTTCCGGTAGAGGAAATCCGGAAGAATGACTACGACCTTTCCATCAATAAATACAAGGAGGTGGAACGTGAAAAGGTGGAATATGAACCGGTAACTGATATTCTGACCCGATTGGAGCAAACGGAAAGCCAATACTTGAAGGGGTATAGCGAACTGTATAAGATGCTGGAGGAGAAAGAATGAAAGGAGTGCAGGAAACCGTATTATATAACGATGTGTGATTTGTGATTTTCATCAGATGTCACTATATTTGGATAAGATAGAATGCGGTTCGGCAGTGCTTTCGCTCAAAAGCAAGCTTTTGGCTTGGCACTGCGCTCACCTTTCACTATATTTGTTGTAACAATCTAATTTATGGGAGGATAGTATGGAAAATAAGAAGAAAACCAAGGAGGAAGTTCTTAAGGCTATTAAAAAAGCTTTGGAGCATAAAGAAAGAATACGTAAAAAAACGGCAAAGGAGTGGAAAGAGGAAGGTATTAAAGGCAAAGTCGTTGTGTTATGATTAAATTTTCTCTTAATCACATCTTGCATAATTCTCCTTATAATTTAATATTGCAAGAAGATAGCTTCGTTTTTCAAACAGATTTGGGTATCCATTATAGTATAAGTTTCAGCAAAGAGGATATTGTATTGGGAGGATGCTCTACGTATCAGCTTATCATAAGGAAGATTGAAGAAACAAAAAGTAGTCACGACCCCAAGGTGGAAGCTACCATTTTGGCTATAATTAATGAGTTCTTTCGTTCTAATTGCGAGGTAATGCTTTATCTATGTGATACAAGTGATGGCAGGGAAGAAATAAGAAACAGGCTTTTTCTGACTTGGTTCGATAAATACTCTCATGAGCGCTTTACCATTTGTAAAGCTCATGTCAAGATTGAAGAAGAAGAATTGTTTATTTGTATTATTGTAGATAATCAGAATCCAAAACTGGATGAAATAACTCAAGATTTTCAGGAAACAGCATCCCTTCTTACTGATAATAAGCCGGAATAAGGATAGCTATGTGAAAAACGAAGAATAGATGTATGTATTTTACGAGAATGGAATACAAAGGAATTGTTTAAACTACAACACGAATTAAAGATGGAGGGAAAGGTATGAGAAAGGATTGGGAATATAAGAAATGGGCCGATGTACTAACAATAATAAATGGGAAAAACCAAAAAGCAGTAGAATCTATAGATGGAACATATCCCATATATGGAAGTGGTGGCATAATGGGATATGCTAATGATTGGTTATGTCCAGAGAATTGCACAATTATTGGAAGAAAAGGAAATATTAATAAACCTATATTTGTAGAGAGCAAATTTTGGAACGTTGATACCGCATTTGGGCTTAATAGCAATCAAAATTTATTAGCATCCAAATACCTATACTATTTCTGTCTAAATTATGATTTTAATCGTCATAATAAGGCTGTTACTATTCCAAGTTTAACAAAAGTAGATTTACTTAAAATAGAAATGCCTCTTCCTCCTAAGCCCACCCAGCTCGCCATCGTTGCCGAACTCGACAAGATAAACGAGTTGATTCAGCTGAAGAAGCAGCAACTGAAAGACTATGACCAATTAGCTCAAAGCATCTTCTATGAGATGTTTGGTGACCCCGTGGAGAATGAAAAGGGATGGGAAGTGAAAAAGTTGGGAGATATATGCGAAGTAACTTCAGCTAAACGTGTATTTATTGAAGAAGTTGTTGATTCTGGAGTTCCGTTTATCAGAGGAACAGAACTAACAGCACTAAATAGACTAACTCGTGGTGAAAAAATGGAATACTCTCTATTCATTACTAAAGAGCACTACGAGCGACTTAAAGCTATTACAGGTGTGCCAAAATATGGAGATTTACTCATTCCGTCTATAAATAGCGAAGGTATTGCATGGATAGTAAATACAGAGGAGCCTCTATATTTTAAAGATGGACGTGTATTATGGGTACATGTTAATCAAGATGTATTTAAAAGCGAATGTCTCCAAAAGATCATGAATATACTTTTAAAACATACTTATAAGTCAATGGGAGGTGCAACTTTTTCTGAGTTAAAATTATTTGTCTTACGAGAATTAAAAGTCCCAATTCCACCAATAGAAAGCCAGCAACAATTTGCCGCCCGCATCGAAGCCATCGAGCGGCAGAAGCAGCAAGTCAGTGAAACCATTAAAGACCTCGAAACCTTACTCGCCTCACGGATGCAGTACTGGTTCGACTAATACATACTTACCACTATGCAGAAAATATTTGAAACAACCTTACCAAACAATTACGCTGTCTGCATACATCACAACTGCAAACAGGCAGACACATGCCTCCATCAGTTGGCCTACCGCCTGCTGGTGGATAAAGAAAACTTCATGCGACTCATTAACCCCACCCGATGCACAAAAGAAGCATCGTGCCCGTATTACAGAAACAGCCAGCCGGTTACCTTTGCACGCGGATTTACCGGATTCAAGAAACAGCTCTCGATGGAACAATATCAGAAGTTCATGAATATACGGACTGCCCTGCTGGGACGAAACGTCTACTTCAAACAGAGAAAAGGAGCCGTGGTTCTCTCGCCCGAAGAACAAAACGATATTAAAGAAACACTTCACCAACTGGGCGTATGCACCGAGGTGACTTTTGATAACTACGAAGAAACTCCACGCTGGTAACCATGCACGCATCCCACCCTTACAGCCGTCTCAGTTTCCCGTGAGAAAACTCCGGTTTTCCCGTGAAGAAACTCCGGTTTCTCGGTGGAAAAACTCCGGTTTCTCCGTAAGAAACTGAACGGGACTTTACTACGACAACTGCAAGCCATAGGAAGAACTTCCATAAACCCTTTACATGAATGATGAAAAACTTCGACTATATCAAACCGCTGACTGAGGAAATTCCCAGTTTCAGCCAACTGCATGCTTACTGCGACAAGGCGGAAATCTTTCAGAAGGCTTTCCCCGAAGAAAGCGCCAACAATGCACGCAAAGCCTTGGAATGGCTCGTAAAAAACCATCTCACCATGGCAAACGTGACACTCGACCCGCATGAAACCTTAAACGCCATGCTGAAACGTCCGGAAATCGATGCATTCATTGACGATGACTGGCAGTTTGAAAAAGACATCTATACAGTAAAGAAAATTGGCAACTTCGCCTCACATGCCGGTGAACAGTGCGTACTGCGAAACAATGCCTTCGTCTGCCTGCGTTCGCTCTATTATGTGGTAAGCGGCTTTCTCTACCGCTGGCGTGCCATCCAGCGCATCTCAGCCTTCGATGCTACCTTGATTCCGGATGTCTTCCCCGGCTTGCACATCACTGCCGGAGACGAACCCGGCGTTGCGCCCGATGTGGTGAAAAGCGTACCGCAAGAGGCTATCGAGCATCCTGTAGCACCCGCTGACCGACCCAAGGAATCGCTTGCCAGTGAAGCTATTACCCGCCGGTGCCTCATCGACTATATGCTCAATGAAGCCGGATGGGAAGTGATGACCGGCAAAGGGGTGGCTCAGGGAGGAAAGGCAGGCATCGAAATCAAGGTAACAGGTATGCCTACCGATTCGGGAACGGGCTATTGCGATTATGTGTTGTTCAGCAAAGGAGGTCTGCCGCTGGCAGTAATTGAAGCCAAAAGCACCCTCCACAGCAAGGCAGAGGGGCGCAAGCAAGCCCTCTTATATGCCGACTGTCTGGAGCGTCAATACGGTGTACGTCCGGTAATTTATTATACCAACGGCTACAGCACCATGGTTATCGACGGAATGGGATACCCCGACCGTGAAGTCATTTCATTTCACAGCCACGACGACTTGGAATACCTGATTCAGAAACGGGGACGGGCGAAAATAAAAGACCTCACCATCGATGAGTCGATTACCGACCGCCCGTATCAGAAAACCGCCATCAAGAGTCTGGTGGAATGGCTGAATGCCAATCACCGCAGAGGCTTGCTGGTACTTGCCACAGGTACGGGAAAGACCCGTGTCAGCATCTCGCTCTGCAAGTTGCTGAGCAACAATAACTGGATAAAGAAAGTATTGTTTCTTGCCGACCGTACGGAGTTGGTAAACCAGGCTCGGGGAAATTTTGAACGGCTCTTGCCCAGCGAGTCGATGGCATGCCTTTCGGAGGAAGACAAACCCGACCTGACGGCGCGTTTCATCTTCTCTACCTATCAGACGATGATTAACTACATCAATGCCATCCCACTGCAGTTCTCGGTGGGACATTTCGACTTGATCATCATTGATGAGGCTCACCGCAGTGTCTTCGGCAAGTATGGGGCTATCTTCCAGTATTTCGACTCACTGCTCATCGGACTTACGGCTACTCCGCGCGATGAGATAGACCGTAATACGTTTAAACTGCTGGAGCTGGAAGATGAACCGAACTTTGAATATACCCTTGATGAGGCGGTCAGAGACGGGTATCTGGTTCCTTACAAGGTGAAAAACTGCACCTCGAAATTCATGAACCGGGGCATCCGCTATGATGAGCTGACTCCCGAACAGCAACAGCAACTGGAAAAGGTATGGGCGTATGAAAAGGTGCAGAAGGGCATTCCTTCTACCGAAGAATATCACCGCGACATTCAGGGGAACGAGTTGTTCCGCTATCTCATCAACGATGATACCATCGATCATGTGCTGGCTGAACTGATGACCGACGGACTGAAGATTCACAGCGGGGAAGACATCGGCAAGACCATCCTCTTTGCCTACAATCATCTGCATGCCGAACGCATCGTAGAGCGGTTTCATGCGCTTTATCCGGAGCGGGGAGCAGACTACTGTCAGCTTATCGATAATCAGGTGAAACATCATGACAGGCTGATAGGTGAATTCAAAACTCCGGAAAAGTATCCCCAGATAGCAGTTTCGGTGGATATGCTCGATACGGGTATCGATGTGCCCGAGGTGCTTAACTTGGTTTTCTTCAAGATTGTGAAATCGAAAATCAAGTTTGAGCAGATGATTGGCAGGGGTACGCGCCTCTGTCCCGATGTATTCGGACCGGGGAAGAAGAAGGAGCATTTCTATATCTTCGACTGGTGCGGCAATTTCGATTATTTTTCCAAGCCGGTCACCGGCATTACGTCTATGGCTGTGCAGTCGCTTACAGAACGTCTGTTCTGCCTGCGTCTTGACATTGCCTACATACTCCAGCATGCCGACCATCAAGCCATTGCTTTCGACAAACAGCTGCACGACGACCTCAAGCAGTTGCTCCACCGGCAGGTAGACCGCATCGGCAAGGAGCGAAAAGAGGCGCGTCCGTACTTGAACATCATCGAACCTTTCCGGCAGAAAGAGAAATGGACCTGTCTCTCGGAAGTGGATGTGCTTCAGCTGAAGGAGATAGGCAAGCTGATTCCGCAAGATGCCGACAACGAGGCTGCAAAGAAGTTTGATGTGATTATGCTTCAAATCATGCTGGCTCACATAGACGGCACGGTACGCGTAGGACAATGCCGCCAAGTGGTGGTGAATATCGCTCAGGCACTGGAAAAGAAAGCCACACTGCCTGCCGTAACGGTTCATCTGGATACCATCAGACAGGTGCAGTCTCCTCTGTTCTGGGAGCACGAAACACTGGATGCGCTGGAGCAGGTACGCACCGAGCTGAGGGAGCTGGTCAAACTGCTGGAAGGGGGAAAGAAGCAGAAGTTTATCATCGATATTGAAGATACGTATGAGTCGGTGGAAAGTGGAGAGGATGTGATCATACAGACTTCGTATAAGCAGCGGGTAACCGACTATCTGGCAAGGAATATACAGAACGCTACGCTGCAGAAAATCCAGAATCTGGAGCAGCTTACGTCTGCCGATTTTGCCGAGCTGGAACGCATTTTCTTTGAAGAGCTGGGTACGCGCGAAGAGTATGATGAACTGGCTCAAGGTCAGCCTTACAGGAATAACATCGCTGCCTTTATCCGGGTAATCAACGGAATAGACCGGCAACGGGCTCTCCGCATTTATAAGCAGTTTGTCGACGGGTATGACTTGACTTCAGAACAAGAACGGTATCTGAAGAATATCCTTGACTATGTGTGTACCAACGGGGATATCGAAACGAAAAACTTCCTTGAGTATCCGCTGAAGAGCATGAACTGGCAGGCTACATTTGGCGAGCAGTTCGCCAGTCTGAGAGATTTTGTCATCCGCATTCATCGGGTGATTTCGACAACGGCGTAAGGCTGCGGCTGATTGCCGCAGCCAGTAAGCAGCAATATTCTTTCACGTTCTGTATCTTGATTTTATGCCTTTAACCGGAGTGTGAAGCAGCTGCCTTTCCCCAATTCACTATCTATGGTCAGAGTGCCCCCATGCGCTTCGACAAAGTCCTTGGAAATGGATAGTCCCAGTCCACTACCCTGTACCTTGGTGCCCGGAACTCGGAAATAATGTTCGAAGATGCTCTGGTGATAACGGGGATCGATGCCTTTTCCAAAATCACGTACGAACATTTCTATCCAGTTGTCCTTTGTTTTCCGCGCACCGATGATAATACGCCCGTTTTCTGCTGAATACCGGATAGCGTTGGAAAGTAGGTTCGTCAGCACCCAAGCTATCTTTTCACTATCAACAAACAGTTTGCCCATCTTCTCTTCCGGATATTGCACTTCTATCTGAATGTTGAACTTCTCGGCCTGTATCCGGTTTGCCTTGATGGCATATTCAATCAATTCGATAGGCTTGGTGATGCGCGGTTTCAGTTGTAACTTACCGGATTCCACCTGGGTCATGTTGAGTAATTCACTGGTGATACTCAGCAACCGGTCGCTGTTATCCTGAATGCTTTGAGCCAGTTCCTTTTGTTCCTCATTCAGAGAGCCCACTCGGCAGTCTTCCAGCAGTTGCAGGCTCATCAGAATGGCCGAAATCGGTGTTTTTAGTTCGTGAGAGATGGTAGAGATGAAGGTGGTCTTGGCGGAATCCAGTTCTTTAAACTCAGTGATGTTTTTTAAGAGAATCACATATCCTTCCTTTTGCGAGGTACCTTCTCTGCCTGTCTTCATACACTTCATTTGGAAATAGCTTTCCTTATTGTCGGCATAGATTTTAAGCGGCTCGTTTTTAGCGGTGCTCTTTTCATCGAATGCATCCTGCAATCCCCGGAGCAGACGGCGAAGGAGGTCGTTTCGCAGGGCTATCTCTTGAGCCGATTTCCATAACACCTCTTCCCGTTGCAGGTTGAGGATGCTGAGGGCTTCATCGTTGATGAAAAGGATGGTCATCGCATTGTCAAGTCCGATGATAGGTTCCTTTACGCTGTTGATGATGGTTTCCATGTAATTCTTGGCTGCCTTTATTTCAGCCAGTGTGCTAGAGTGGTAGTCAGCCAGCCGTTTAGCCATCCGATTGAAGTTTTTGGACACCTCTTCAAACTCCTTGCTTTCGAGGTTCAACCGCTGTTCGTAATTGTGATTGGCAATTTCCTTGATACCGTCTGTAATTTCTTTGACGGGCTTGTTGATGGAGGACGGCAACTGTTTCAACATCCAAAGGCCGCAGACAATGCAGATACCTCCGATGATGGAGACCCATACCAATGCCCGTTGCAGACCGGGACCAGCTGCCGGGCTAGTCGGTTCGGTAGCGGTCAGAATTTGCAGGTTGACAATAGAGAGTGAAACCAGCAGCACAATCATGGCTACCAGCACACCGATATTCAACGTCAGTTTTGTCTTGATATTCATAAAACAATCTATTTAGGTTTATTACTGCGGAAAGATAATCAATTTTATGTTCTCATCCGAGAGAAATCTCAAAAAAGACCGGTATCGTTTCAGGTGAATCAGGGTCGAGACATAGGTGAAAGCCGGCTGTCCGATGCACAGCGTCGTGACCTGACGCTCTTTGCACACCGTTTGAATAGTATCTATGACATCCGGTGAAGCCCGCTGTATCAGTTCACCGCCCAGCTCCGCCGCCAGTTTAAAGTGATTCAGCAGATGGCGCTGGGTAGCCAATGGAATGCGGTCCGGATGTTCGGCAGGGGTCTGTACATAAAGAACCAAAAAATCCGTATCATATCGAGAGGCTAACCTGGCAGTGCGGCGAATGAGCCTTTTGGGAGTTATTTCATTGCTGCTGATGCATACCAGAAAAAGTTCGCGATGTACACCTTTCTCTCCGCTGATAATTTCGTTCTCCACTTTCCGTTCCACACGAAAGGCTACCTCTTTTAAAGCCAGTTCCCTAAGCTGAAGGATGTTTTCAGTTTTGAAGAAATGGTTCAAGGCAGTCTGGACCTTTTCTTTGCGATATATTTTTCCGGCTTTCAAACGATTGATTAGTTCTTCCGCTGTCAGGTCGATATTCACCACTTCATCCGCTTCTTCGAGCACCTTGTCCGGAATCCGTTCCTTCACCTCGATGCCGGCAATTCCTTTTACCTCTTCATTGAGGCTTTCGATGTGCTGGATGTTGACAGCCGTGATGACATTGATGCCTGCTTCAAGCAATTCCATGACATCCTGCCACCGCTTTTCGTGGCGGCTGCCTTCCACGTTGGTATGCGCCAGCTCATCGACTACGACCAATTCTGGGTGTAACAGCAAGATGGCATCCAAATCCATTTCTTCCAATTCCTTTCCTTTATAATAGATTTTTCTCCGTGATATAATCGGCAGTCCGGCTAGCAGCTCTTCCGTTCCAGCACGTCCATGCGTCTCAACATATCCTATTTGCACATCAATGCCGTTGTTTAACATTTCATGTGCTTCCTGAAGCATACGGTAAGTTTTTCCCACACCGGCTATCATGCCGATATAGACCTTGAATACCCCCCGCTGTGAACGCCGTATCAGCTGGAGGAAATGCTGTGCGCTTTCTTCTCTATCATTTCTATCCTTCATACTACTATGTTTTTTTCTGTTGATATTCTTGCAATCTGCCCGAGTTGACGATTAGGGAAGAGTAGCAAGATACCGAAAATCTCCAAACGCCCGATGAGCATCAACGCAGAAAGTATCCATTTGGCTGCATCGGGTAGAGCCGCCCAGGAGAAAGCCGGTCCGAAAGTTCCCAGTCCGGGGCCCACATTGCCTATGGCGGATATCACTGTACTCATGGATTCGGTCAGTCCCACTCCACAGCACATCAATAATATCCACCCTATAAAAATACATATCTTTCCACTGTCCTTAAGAGTACAAGGTAGTGGACATGTTAAAACCCGATGCCGATCCCTGCTACCAGGTAAGTTCGGTCATATACCGGTGATACGATAGCTTGAACAAATAAGGGGATTGCTAAATGGTTTGACAACGATACTTCCTTGGAAACTTTCAGAGATAGATCCGTGAAAGCCGCTTTCCTATGATACATTCCCTTCCAAGGAGTAAAGCCGACAGCGGGAGTCATCACTATGTCAGCAGGCAGCCGGAATACATAGGAGGCCGAAAGATAAGTGGATGCCTGCAGATTACCCTTCTCATTCTTGTCTGCCCCGGCAAACATGGTACTCCATGAAAGGGATAGCGGAAAAGTATCGCCAAAGCAGTAAGCCAGAGTGCCCTCGAAATAATGGCTGTTTTTGTAATGGCCATAAGGCTGGTTGATACCGCTCCACCAGTAGTCGGATAGGGTGACTGTAAAATTCCGGTAGGTATATCCGAGGTTGATATCCCATTCTTTGGCACCTCCTTCTTCCCATTTGGTGAGTGACTGGCTACCCCAAATATTGAGAGAAAAACCAGCATAGCCCAGCGTGAGAGAAGGCTGTACCGAACAGCCGGACTGCTGATCGGCTCCGCGCCAGATATAGTCAGATACGAAATCCGCCTTGGCATGGACGGATAGTTTGTTTTGTGCAGAAACTTGTAAAGGATATAAACAAGCCACTGCTCCTATGAGCAGCAGATTTTTTTTGATAAAAGCATACATGGTACAAACGGATTAAAAAGTTATTTCTTATGTTTATCTAAAGCAACATTCAGTTTCAACACATTGATTTTGGAAGGCCCGAAAACGCCGAAAAGCGGTCTTTCGATATGGCTTTCCACCAGTGCTTTCACTTCTTCTTCGCTCCATCCCCTGGCAGTAGCTACCCGTTTTATCTGCACATAGGCACAGGCCGGTGTGATGTCAGGATCCAATCCGGAGGCACTGGCCGTTACCATTTCTGCAGGCACCTCCGCACGCTTCAGGTACGGATGGTGCAGTAAAAAGGTGTCTATCCGGGTCTCGACCTCTTTCAGGTAGCTTTCATTGGTTACCCCTTTGTTGCTGCCTGCCGAGCTGGTGCCGTCGTAACCGTCACCGGCACAGGAAGGTCGTCCCCAAAAATAAATATCTTGGGTAAACCGCTGTCCGACGTTGGCTACCCCCACTACTTTACCGTTTAGCGTGACAGTTTCGGCATTGCCACCCTCACCCGGAGCGGCGAACTGGGCATACGCCCACAGAACCAGCACATAACATACGGACAAAAACACACAGAAAACAAGAGTGAGTTTGATTGATTTTATCAGATTCTTCATAATGAATAATTTTTGAGTCAATTTAAAAGGATTTGAATAAGTTATCATGAAAGATGGGCTAGACAAACAGACCAACGAGCAGGTCAATCAGTTTGATGCCTACAAAGGGAGCTATCAGACCGCCTACCCCATAGATAAGCAAGTTTCGACGAAGCAGAGCACTGGCACCGATCGGCTTGTAGGCAACCCCTTTCAGCGCCAGGGGTATCAGCGCAGGAATGATGAGCGCATTGAAGATGACGGCAGACAGGATGGCACTTTCCGGACTGTGAAGCCCCATGATGTTAAGGGCACCCAATTGAGGAACAGAAACCATGAACAAGGCCGGAATGATGGCAAAGTATTTTGCCACATCGTTAGCGATGGAAAAGGTGGTCAGTGTACCTCGTGTCATCAACAGCTGCTTTCCAATCTCTACGATTTCGATCAGTTTAGTCGGGTCATTATCCAGGTCAACCATGTTACCGGCCTCTTTTGCCGCTTGTGTACCGCTGTTCATGGCTACCCCTACGTTGGCCTGTGCCAAAGCCGGAGCATCGTTTGTACCGTCACCCATCATGGCCACCAGCTTGCCAGCCGCTTGTTCCCGACGGATGTAATTCATCTTGTCTTCCGGCTTAGCTTCGGCGATGAAGTCATCCACACCCGCTTTTTTTGCAATGTATTGTGCCGTCAAGGGATTGTCTCCCGTTACCATCACCGTTTTGACACCCATTTTTCGTAAGCGTTCAAATCGCTCTTCTATACCTGGTTTGATAATGTCCTGCAATTCAATGACACCAGCCACTTTCTGATTGACACAGACCACCAAAGGAGTACCTCCGTTGCCTGATATATTTCGAATAGCATCTTCCGTTTCACGGGGGAATTCATGACCGGCTGCCTGCGTCAGGCTGCGGATGGCATCAAAAGCCCCTTTACGAATTTGGGTACCGTCTTTCAGATCTATGCCGGAGCATTTGGTTTCCGCCGTAAACTGGATCATGTGGGCCCCTTCCGTCTGGAGTGTATGCATGCGGATGCCTTGTTCGCGTCCCAATTCGATGATGGATTTACCTTCCGGAGTGTCATCGGCTACGGAAGAGAGCATGCATATTTCCACAAAACGATGCAGAGGAATCTCTTTGACCGGATGAAAGGCTGTAGCCTTACGGTTTCCGATAGTGATGGTACCCGTCTTGTCCAGTAAAAGTGTATCCACATCTCCTGCTGTCTCAACGGCTTTTCCGGATTTGGTGATGACATTGGCACGCAGTGCGCGGTCCATACCTGCAATTCCGATGGCGGAAAGCAGTCCACCGATGGTGGTAGGAATCAGACAGACAAAGAGAGACAAGAAAGCGGCTATCGTAATGGTAGTGCCGGAATAGTCGGCCATCGGCTTCAGCGTAATGCACACCACCAGAAAGACAAGTGTGAATACAGCCAGCAGGATGGTCAGTGCAATCTCATTCGGCGTTTTCTGCCGGCTAGCCCCTTCGACCAATGCAATCATCTTGTCAAGGAAACTCTCTCCGGGCTGTGTGGTAACCACCACCCGAATCCGATCTGAGAGCACTTTTGTACCTCCAGTTACCGAACTTTTATCTCCGCCGGCTTCACGGATAACCGGAGCAGATTCTCCCGTAATCGCACTTTCATCGATGGAAGCCAGACCTTCTATGATTTCACCGTCTGCAGGAATGACATCCCCTGCTTCACACTCAAAGACATCGCCTTTCTTCAGTTGGGAACTGCTTACAGACTCCAGTTTTCCATCTGTGACCCGCTTGGCAGGTGTTTCCTCACGAGTTTTTCGCAAGCTGTCAGCCTGAGCCTTGCCTCGTGCTTCGGCGATGGCTTCCGCAAAGTTGGCAAAAAGCAAGGTCAGAAAAAGAATGACGAAAACGCTGAAGTTATAGATTACTGAGCCCTGTGCATCGCTTACCGCTGAATAGACGGTCACCGGCAGCATGAAAAAGGTGGCAATTTCCACTGTGAACATAATAGGGTTTTTCACCATCAGTCGTGGATTCAGTTTGACGAAAGACTGTTTGAGACTGGCTTTCAGCTGGTCTTTCTGAAATAAGGAGTTGTTTGTATTTTTAGTATTCATATTTTCTTGCTATTAATCAGTTGTAATTAGAGAGAAAAATGTTCCGTCAGGGTGGTCAGGGCCTGTGCCGGGAAGAAAGACAAGGCTGCTACAATAAAGATGACCGCAAAAGTCATGACAGCAAAGGTCACCGTATCGGTTTTCAGCGTACCAGCACTTTCAGGAATGTATCTTTTCTGAGCCAGCAGTCCGGCCAAAGCTACCTGACCGATAATCGGAATGAAACGGCTCAGGATCAGCACAATGCCACAGGAAAAATTCCAGAACCAGGTATTGTCACCCAAGCCTTCGAATCCAGATCCGTTATTGGCCGCACAAGAGGTAAACTCATAAAGCATTTCTCCCAATCCATGGGAACCTGGATTGTTGAGCCATCCGCCTTCACTCGCCACAAAAGCCGGGGCATGAACATACAGATAGGCAGCCAGAGCCGTTCCTACCAGGATGACAAACGGATGCAGCAGCGCTACGATAGAAGCGATTTTCATTTCGCGGGCTTCCACCTTGTGGCCCATGAATTCAGGAGTCCGGCCTACCATCAACCCGCTGATAAATACAGCGATGATGAGGAACGTAAAGTAATTCATCCAGCCTACGCCGACACCACCGAACCACGTATTAATCTGCATGTTCAGCATTTCTATCATCCCCGAAAGAGGCAGGGTAGAGTCATGCATGCCGTTGACAGACCCATTGGAGGTTACGGTGGTCACAACACTCCACAATCCGGTGGCACCGGACCCCAAACGTATTTCTTTTCCTTCCATTGAGCCATTATCTTGTGTAATTCCCATGGCATCAATACGTGGATTACCTCCCATCTCTTGTGATACATTGACACAGACTCCAATCAGAAAGGCTACCAGCATAACTCCATAGATGCTGTATCCCAATTTCTTCCGGTTCACATAAAATCCGAATGCAAAAGCCATAGCCATAGGAATAATCAAGATGGACCAGCATTCTATCATATTGGATAAATAGGTCGGATTTTCCAAGGGATGAGAAGAGTTAACTCCGAAATAGCCTCCGCCGTTGGTACCCAACTGTTTGATGGGGATAATGGCAGCTGCCGGACCTTGTGATACATATTGGGTTTCACCTTCCAGGGTGGTTACTTCCATTTTTCCGTCAAATCCCATGGGAATACCTTGCGTAATTAGAATAAAGCCGACAACTAAAGACAACGGAAGAAGAATACGGGTACAGCTAAGTACCAAAAAATTCCAGAAATTGCCGATAGTTTGTGTGGTCTTTTCTCCCAAAGCTTTCATGACTCCTGCCATGGCAGCCATACCGGTAGCAGCAGTTAGGAACTGGAACAGCATAATAACGAAGAGCTGAGTAAAATAGGTTAAGTTGCTTTCTCCACTGTAGTGCTGTTCGTTGCAGTTTACCATAAACGAAATGCAGGTGTTGAAAGCCTGGTGAGCACTTTGTGCCAAATTGCCATCCGGATTCAGAGGCAACCAACCTTGCAAGGTAAGCAGCACCATGCCCCAAATGAACCAAAACAGATTCACGGTGAGTAGTGCTCTCAAGAATTGCTTCCAGTTCATTTCTTCATCGGGATGGATGCCCGAAAGACGGAAAATCCATCCTTCTATCGGCTTCATAAAATCTGTCCAAACCTTTTTTCCTTGATATACACGAGCGATGTATTTCCCCAGCGGATAGCTGAGAACAACCATCAATACCACTTGGGCTACTATACCTATTATTTCTGTATTCATAATTTCTACTTTTTAGAATTTTTCCGGCTTAACCAAGACATAAGCAAGATAGCCGAACAAGATAATACCTACGATAAACAATGCTGTATACATACCTTTCTCTTTTTATAGGTTGTCGAACCAATCAATACACTTCATAAACAGTTTAAAACAGGCCAATCCGCTAGCTACACAGATGGCGATTCCAATCATTTCGTTCATTTTCTTTTCATTTTAGTTATTACAATTATTATGAGTTATACATGATGGCATTATATAGGCAAAGGATGTGCCAAGAAAATAAATCAAGAACAAACAGACTGTGTATCAGCTATAAAAAGAAATTCAACTGACTATAAAGCAAGAGAGCGATCCTCTCAGAATGAGAAGGTCGCTCTCTTGAAATGAAATGGTAAAGAAACCGGATGTTTTATGTTATTGGATGCCGTAAGAGTCTATTTTTCGGTATAAAGTGGCAAGACCGATTTTCAGTAGACGAGCTGTTCCAGTCAGTTTTATTCGGTAACCTGCCTTGAACCATAATCAGTTCTCCCAGTACCCCTTTTGTAATTCTTTTTCAAAAACTTAAAAAAACGAGTAGAAAATGGGTAGATTCCTATAGATTTCTACCCATTTTCTACCCTGATTATTAACCTAAAAAAGACAGCTAATTAAGTTCCCTTTTAATGCTGTTTAAATCGTATTTAAAATCATCTAAAAAACACATTTCGTTTTGTGTTAACAAATCTCAAAACCACACAAATCGTTTTGGAAAAGCATCACATTTCGTTTTGGCGATTGTAGGAGGCAATGTGACGAACATCCGTTTCCTGCTTGAAGCACTCCGGGAATGTGCAGCCAAGTGATTTCTCCTTCATAGGTTTGTTCTTTAATGGATTAATCGTATATTTGCAACTAAGATAGTCCTTAGCGATGCTGCCATGGGAGGCAGAAGCGCGAAAGCCCTTATATCGGAGGTTCGAATCCTACCCGTTAAGGGCTATTTTATTTTTATATTGAGAAAAGAGTACTTCAACGATAAAATAGTTATGGCAAAGATGAACTTAACTCCACTTAGTGTAGTAGTAGACGATGTTTGGGGAGAAAAAGGTACTCCTGAGAGGGATGCAATGGAAACCCAGCTCAAAGAAGATTTGCAGGCTTATTATATTGGAGAGGCTATCAAAGCAGAAAGGCTAAGACAAAATCTCACACAGGAAGAGCTAGGAGCCAAAGTAGGTGTAAAGAAGTCGCAAATATCTAAACTTGAAAGCGGCAAATGTATAATAACGCTTCCTACTATGAGTAAAATTTTCAAGGCTTTGGGGTTTCGCTCTGCTTCTCTTGATTTAGAAATAGGTGGGAAGGTTGCTTTGTGGTGAGAGCGTAAACAGGACTTACAATGGAGAGGGCATAATAATGCCCTCTTTTTTTCTGTATTGTTCTTTTGCAATCTTTTAAACCGTATTCAAGTTTGAGCATAAAAAAAGGCTCTGAAAACAAAACGTTTTCAGAGCCTTACCGTTTAGCTTCACAGCTTCGTACACCCTCAGGGATTCGAACCCTGGACCCACTGATTAAGAGTCAGTTGCTCTACCAACTGAGCTAAGAGTGCATTCAAACTTTCTGGAGGTTCCTGGCGGATTCGAACCGCCGTACACGGTTTTGCAGACCGCTGACTAAGCCACTCATCCAAGGAACCGATGTCCGCTGCACTTGTTTTTCTCAAATGCGTTGCAAAGGTACAACTATTTTTTAAACCTGCAATACCTGAAGAAAGGAAATTGCATTTTTCTTTACAAAAACGACTTTTTACCCCCTTTTACCTCCTCTTATCTTTGAGTTCTCGCAAAAAACAGCTTTCTTTGCAGAAAACCAACTTAAATACAACAGAAATGAAAGGTATTGTTCTTGCCGGAGGTTCAGGCACCCGCCTCTACCCCATTACAAAAGGAGTTTCCAAACAACTTCTTCCTGTTTTCGACAAACCCATGATTTATTATCCCATATCCGTCCTGATGTTAGCAGGAATACGTGACATCCTGATTATTTCTACTCCCTATGATTTGCCGGGATTCCGCAGACTGCTAGGCGATGGAAGTGATTTCGGAGTACACTTTGAATATGCAGAACAACCTTCCCCCGACGGATTGGCACAGGCTTTTCTTATTGGAGAAAAGTTTATCGGCAATGACGCAGCCTGCCTGGTATTAGGAGATAATATCTTCCATGGCAACAGCTTCACCGTCATGCTGAAAGAAGCCGTACGTATGGCCGAAGAAGAAGGAAAAGCTACCGTATTCGGTTACTGGGTAAGTGACCCGGAACGTTACGGAGTGGCAGAATTCGACAAAGAAGGAAACTGTCTCTCCATTGAAGAGAAGCCACAGCATCCTAAATCAAACTATGCCGTAACGGGACTTTATTTCTATCCTAACAAGGTCGTAGAAGTAGCCAAACACATCAAACCCTCCGCACGCGGAGAACTGGAAATTACCACCGTTAACCAGCATTTCCTGGCCGATGGTGAACTGAAAGTGCAGACTTTAGGTCGAGGATTTGCCTGGCTGGATACTGGTACACACGATTCATTGGCTGAAGCATCCACTTACATCGAAGTCATCGAAAAACGCCAGGGCCTGAAAGTAGCCTGCCTGGAAGGCATTGCCCTGCGACAAGGATGGATTACCCCTGAAAAGATGCGTGAACTGGCTCAACCGATGCTGAAGAACCAGTACGGCCAATATCTATTGAAGGTAATTGACGAATTGCAGAGAAACAACCAATAAATGATTTTTCATCATATAAAAATGGAAGTAATAAAGACAGAGATTGAAGGAGTGGTCATCATTGAACCTCGCCTGTTTAAAGATGAAAGAGGTTACTTTTTTGAATCTTTTTCCCAAAGAGATTTTGACAAACAGGTACGCACCATTCATTTTGTACAAGACAATGAAAGTAAATCCAGTTACGGAGTATTGCGTGGACTGCATTTCCAGAAACCACCCTTTGCACAAAGCAAGCTGGTAAGGGTCATAAAAGGAGCCGTACTGGATGTGGCGGTAGATATACGAAAAGGCTCTCCGACATTCGGACAGCACGTAGCCGTGGAACTGACAGAAGACAACCACCGCCAGTTTTTCATTCCACGCGGATTTGCTCACGGGTTCAGCGTATTGAGCGACGAAGTTATTTTCCAGTACAAATGTGATAACTTCTATGCACCTCAAAGCGAGGGAGCCATTGCCTGGAACGATCCGGCACTGAAAATTGACTGGAGAATTCCTACGGAGAAGGTCATCCTTTCAGAAAAAGACAAACACCATCCTCTATTGGCCGATGCGGAATGGCTGTTTGATTATCATGAAGATTTATACAAAGAGTAAGCATAAAAAAATCCCCGGGTCGTTCAATGCAACCCGGGGATTTTTTATGCCTTTTATTTTACTCTTCAATTATTTTCCAACGCATTCTTCTTCATACGAAGTTCATACAAGTCGTTACGACGGTCGCGCAGATTACGTACGCTTCCGTAAGTATGAAGTGCATTCAGCAAATCCAGGTCAATATCTGAAACCAGAATCATTTCCGTATTCGGAGTAGCTTCCGCACGTTTTCCGTCGGTCGGGAAGGCAAAGTCACAAGGAGTAAAGACTCCCGACTGCGCATACTGGATGTCCATATTATGCACACGAGGAAGGTTACCCACACTTCCGGCAATAACCACAAAACATTCGTTTTCGATGGCACGTGCCTGCGCACATACACGTACACGTGAATATCCGTTCTGCGTATCGGTCAGGAACGGAACAAACAGAATTTGCATGCCCTGATCTGCCATCAGACGAGACAGTTCCGGGAATTCCACGTCATAACATATCAACACACCGATTTTAGCACAGTCGGTTTCAAAGGTCTGTACTCTTTTTCCTCCACTCAATCCCCAGCTCTTTACTTCATCGGGAGTGACATGAATCTTTTCGTACATCTCGTATGTTCCGTCACGACGGCAAAGGAAACCTACATTATAAAGACCACCATCTTCCTTCACATAAGGCATACTACCGGTAATGATGTTGATGTTGTGCTTGATGGCCAGATTAATGAAACGGTCTCTGATTTCCTCCGTGTACTGTGCCAATGCACGAATAGACTGAGCCTCACCCATGTGATTGAATTTTGCCATCAGCGGTGCATTAAAATATTCAGGGAACAGCACGAAATCGCTCTTGTAGCCCGATACGGCATCGATAAAAAACTCTACCTGCTCAAACACATCATCCAGCGTCTGATATGAACGCATCTGCCATTGCACCAGTCCGACTCTCACCGTCGTCTTTTTATCCACAAACGAGTCTGTAGGCGGCTGATAATAAATATTATCCCATTGAAGCAAAGTCGCACAGTGCTTTGACTCCTCGTCGTTCGGAAGGTAATTACGCATCACTCTGCGAACATGAAAGTCATTGGAGAGTTGGAAAGTCAGTACCGGGTCATAAATTTCACGCGAACGGACTTTCTCTATATACTCCTTCGGGCGCATCTGGTCTGCATATTTGTAATAGTTGGGGATTCGGCCACCAAACATGATGGCTTTCAGGTTCAACTTTTCACACAACTCCTTGCGATACTCATACATACGACGCGCCAAGCGTAATCCACGATATTCCGGATGAATAAACACCTCAATACCATACAAAATATTACCTTTCGGATTATGCGTATTGAAAGTCTCATTTCCGGTCACCTTGGCATAGGTATGATCACCTTTCACCATATCATAATCTACGATAATGGAAAGTGCACACCCCACTATCTTATCATCTACAACCGTTACAATCTGTCCTTCGGGAAAAATACTGATTAGTTTCTCAATTTGTTCGTGTGTCCAGAACACATCTTTATCTGCATATACGCGGGTAAACGACTGGGCAAGCTGTGCGTAGTCTTCAATCTGCAAGTTTCGAAGCTCTACTTTGTTAATCTTCTTTTGAGTCGATTCCATAATTTCGTTAAATTATTTTTTCACGGACACAAAAGTAATCATTTCTCCAGGCAGGGTGTATCATTTATTCAGGATTATTATACTATCTTTGCTCCAAAAGGTCAACGATATGAAAAAGATTAAACTAGGCCTCCTGCCACAAATTCTGATTGCCATCGCACTGGGTATTGCCGCCGGAACGGTTTCACCGGAACTTCCCGTACGCGTGTTCGTGACATTCAACGCATTGTTCAGCCAGTTCCTGAATTTTATCATTCCGCTTATCATCGTCGGACTGGTTACTCCCGCCATTGCCGATATTGGGAAAGGTGCCGGGAAGATGCTGGTAGCCACTGTACTTCTGGCTTACGGAGCCACACTGTTCTCCGGTTTTCTTTCATTCGGTGTAGGAGAAACCTTCTTTCCTGACCTTATTACCCGAAATATTCCTTTATCCGAAATCAGTGAGGCCAAAGGTGTTACCCCTTTCTTCACGGTAGCCATTCCGGAACCTCTCAACGTGATGACTGCCCTCGTTATGGCATTTACTGTCGGACTGGGACTGGCACACCTGGATACAAATTACTTGAAAAATGCATGCAACGACTTCAAGGAAATCATTGTCAAGACTATACAGGCTGTCATACTTCCCCTGCTTCCGATTTACATCTTTGGAATCTTCTTCAACATGACTCACTCCGGACAAGTATTCCACGTGCTGGCTGTCTTTGTCAAGATTATCGGAATCATCTTCCTTCTGCATATTTTCCTGCTGATATTCCAATACTGCATCGCCGGAATGTTCGTGGGCAAGAATCCGTTCCGCCTGTTAGCAAGAATGATGCCGGCCTACTTTACGGCATTAGGTACACAGTCATCGGCCGCTACGATTCCCGTCACCCTGAAACAGACTATACAAAACGGAGTGAATGAAGGTATTGCCGGATTTGTCATCCCTCTGTGTGCCACCATCCATCTGTCCGGAAGTACCATGAAGATTGTGGCCTGTGCCCTGGCCTTGATGATGATGCAGGACATTCCCTACGATTTCCAGATGTTCGCCGGATTCATCTTTATGTTAGGAGTAACAATGGTAGCTGCGCCGGGAGTCCCGGGAGGTGCCATCATGGCCTCGCTCGGTATCCTGTCGTCCATGCTGGGATTCGATGAGAATGCACAGGCACTGATGATTGCTCTTTACATTGCCATGGACAGTTTCGGCACTGCTTGCAATGTAACTGGTGATGGCGCACTGGCTCTGCTCATTGACAAATGGTTCGGGAATTCGAAGACGAATACGTCCAGTACATCCCATCAAAATTGACAGCAACCCTACTTTCTACAATTCAGCGACTTACGAAAAACAGGAAGTCGCTTTATCACATGTCCAAGGGCTACAACTATGGTTATAACTCCTATTTTAACGTGAGTTCAATATAAGAATTAAATATAATCTATTGAGAAAAACAGGAACATAGCGATAAAAGTATTAAACTTATAGTGCTGAATTATAACATTTAACGATTACCACTATGTTCCGAAAGTCCAAAATTACAGAGATTTATTGTATGGCCGATGATTTTTGCAAGGAATTTGCATTGCAAGAGGAAAAATATATGATTGAATACAAAAAAACAGACATTGCAACAAACCCAACCACATGAGTGATGCCGAGATTATAGTTATTCTTATTCCAGCGGTTTTCGCTGCTTCAAACATTATTACAAAGAGTATTTCTGCAAACATCTGAAACACCTTTTTCCACGTCAGAGGTCTTATAACCGTTTTGTGGAACTGGAGAAAGAAGTATTGCTTTCCCTGACCATCTTCATCAAGAAGATACGATTGGAGACCTGTACCAGCATCAGTTTTGTTGACTCCTCCTTACGTGTCTTCAAAATCAAGTCAGTGATATTTTTAGTGTGTATCCACTCTTACCACCCTGAAACCGACATTGGCATAGCCTTGAGCACCGTTTCTTACATCGTCTGATTTTTCGCTGCGGCAATCGTCACGTTTGGAATCCCAACTGCCGCCTTTGATGATATACAGACCGTCTTTGTCTGTGGATGAAGTCCATTCCCAACAGTTCCCCCAAAAGTCAATTCCACCACAAGCTCCTTTGCTTTGCGCATAAGCATCTACGGCAGTCAGTCCACGTTCTACATAGCCGGAGTTCATGGAAACGTCCTTGGGCATGTGGCCTGCGGCAAGAATCCACTCTTCTTCGCTCGGCAAACGGTAAGTATGTTTGGGGTCTTTGGCTGTGAGCCAGTCGCAATAGGCTTCGGCATCCTCGATTGAGATGCCCACGGCAGGATAATTGCCTTCCCCATTATCATACACGAACTTTGTATTAAAGGCAGCGTATTCTGCATTGGTGACAGGGGTATAACCGATGTAAGCGTTTTGAACCGATGCGCCACGTAATACCATCCAAGTGTCATCCGGGTTCTCATCCTTGCGAGGGTCGATGAAACGCAGGAACTGCTGCTGTATCCGTATGTCCCGGTTCTCCACCATTTCATTCACGATGCCCTGCATGTGTTCTACAATACCATAAGTCCTTGCCTCACGTTCCAGTTCGCGAAGTTTGTTTTTCTTCCTTGCCACCACCTTGTCATAGCGGATGCCCATACGTTCCAGCAATGCCTGTTTGTTGGTTTCGGTCGGCTTCCTCCTGTATTGGATGAAAAGCTTGTGCGTCATGGCATCCATCTCTGGCTTTTCCTTTTCAACAAGCGGGGCATCCGGTTTGTCAAATTCCAACTCGCTTTCCACTAAGTCGCCGGGAGTTATAAATGTTCCTAATGCCACAGTCTGATGAACACCGAAGTAATCAGCTACAAGGCCATCTTTGTAAAAGGAAAGCCTGTATCCGCCGTAAAGGTCGCAAGGCAAGGTGGAGATATAATAATCCTTTCCGGGCGTGAAGCCGGATTTGTCGGAAGCCTCGAATGTGATAATGGTGCTCCCGTCCTCTATCACTTCTGCTGTTGCATCTCCTTGCGCGTTCTCCTTGATATTCGCCTTGCCTGCCAGCGGATTGCCGTCAACGCTTTCCAATTCGATTTTTGTCACTCCTGAGAGTTTGATGTTAAACATAATTCCGCAACGGATAGCGGAATTGCCTTCATATCCATCGTTTTTATCCGTCTGTACGGACGATACCACCATCATATTCTCTTTGTTGCTTTTTTGGGCGGACACAGCAGTGGCCGTCACAATGGCTATGGCCATTGCTAAAAATAACTTTTTCATACTTGAAATAAATATAAATGTTAGAAATTAGAGGGTTGTCCTTACTACCCGGAAGCCGACATTGGCATAGCCTTGAGTACCATCCCTCACGACATCTGATTTCTCGCTGCGACAATCGTCACGGTCGGAATCCCAACTACCACCTTTGATGATATACAAGCCGTCCGTATCCGTTGATGAAGTCCATTCCCAGCAATTACCCCAAAAGTCAATACCGCCGCACGCTCCGGTTGTCTGACTATAAGCATCCACCGCCGTCAATCCAGATTCCACATAGCCGGAGTTCATGGAAACGTCCTTGGGCATGTGGCCTGCGGCAAGAACCCACTCTTCGTCGGTCGGGAGGCGATAGGCGTGTGCGCCATCCTGTGTTGTAAGCCAATCGCAGTAAGCCGTAGCTCGGGCAATCGTGACGTTTACCGCCGGATAGTTTTCCGTTCCTGCTTCATAATTGAAATTAGGGTCGAAAGCGGCGTATTCGACATTCGTCACAGGTGCATAACCAATGTAGGCATCCTGTTCAGGCGCACCGTGCAACACCAGCCAAGCGTCATTGGGGTTGTCATCAGTCCGTGGGTCTATCAGTCTTAGGAACTGCTGTTCCAGCCGAATGTCACGGTTCTCCACCATCTCATCCACAATCTCTTGCATTTCTTCCACAAGGTCGGGTGTTAATGCTTCCCTTTCCAATTCGCGCAGCTTGGATTTCTTCCGTGCGACAACCTTGTCATAGCGGAGACCCATTTGTTCCATCAACGCCTGCTTGTTTTCTTCGGTGGGGTTCTGCTGGTATTGACGCAGAAGGGCGGTGGTAGTGGCATCCAGTTCCGGACGTTCCTCTTCCACAAGCGGAGCATCAGGGTCGTCAAACTCCAACTCGCTCTCCACCAAATCATTTGGGGTGATGTAAGAGGTACGTTCCACCGTCTGATGCACACCGAAATAATCGGCGACCAGTCCGTCTTTGTAAATGGACAGCCTGTAGCCTCCGTAAAGGTCGCACGGCAAGGTGGAGATGAAATAATCCTTTCCGGGCAGGAAGCCGGACTCATCAGGGGCATTGTACATGAGGATATAATCGGTGTCGCTCGTTTCGGCAACAACCGGAAGTCCCTGTTCATTCCATTCAAATTTGGCTTTGCCGGACAAGGCATAGCCATCGACACTTTCCAGCTCCACCTTCGTTACGCCCGACATTTGGAAATTTAGTCTTATACCGCCACACACCGATCGGAAGCACAGCGAGTCGGAAAAGGCACGGGATACTGATATAGCCGCCTTACGGTCATATCCGTCATTACCTGCTGTTTGAATGGAAGGGACAGACACGGTAACGCTTTCATTGTCGAAAGACATCATATTGCCTGCCGGATAGATGCCATACAACGGATTGCTTTCAACGAAAGAGTTTTCCATGTCGCTTGAAAAGTTTGATATGTTGCCTGATTGCTGCGCTTCGGCGAAAGTCGTCTGTCCGTTTTGCAGCAACAAGATGGTATCGCCTGCGTTCCATTTTGTGTAAAGCCCGTCAATGAGGACTGCAACCCAATCGCCTGTAGTAGATGTTTGAGTGGTATCAGTCAATTTCTCATTGCTATCCGAACAGGAAGCAATGCCAAGCAGCGGCATAAGACATACGATAATCTTATTTTTCATTTTTCTATCTGTGTTAATCATTATTATGGCCATACTTATTGGCGAGTATGACTAAAAATCCAATCAAGACGTTGGGGCGTATAACTGTCTGTGCAAGTCTGCACATGTCCCCAGCCGTTTTCGACATCCATTATGACTTCTCCTCCCTTTTCTTTCAGCCGTTCCACAAAATCATTTACACGCGGAATGGTCATCAGTTTATCTTCACTTCCCATTACCGTATAGACCGGAGTCTTTGCTACCTGATTGTAATCACTGGTTTCCGGATTGCCCGCTACAGGCATGACGGCAGCGAAAAAACAAGGATAAGCAGAAGCCATGAGCCATGTACCCGTGCCTCCCATAGAACCACCAAACAGGTAAATGCGGCGTGTATCCACTTCGCCACGTTCTGTGTATTCTTTTATGAGCTGCCAGATGGCTTCATTGGTCTCAATTCCCCATGTAAGTGAGTCTGGACATTGTGGTACAAGCATCACCGCATGGATATTCCTTTCCTTGAGATATTCGGCAATAGCGAATATAGCCTGTTCCTGCATTTGCCGCACATTGTCATTGCCACGTTTGGGTCCTCCATGCAGGTAAACCACCAAGATGGGAGCCTGTTGTCCGCTTCCGGTTGCGACCACAGCCTTCCTGTACGGGAATGTGACATTCTCGTAAGTCCAGCTTTCAAAAGAAAATGTGATAGGTGTTGTACCCGAAGCGGAAGCGAAAGAAACCTTGAAGCTAAAAAGAATGCCAACAAGGATAAACGTGGTTCTTAGGAGGCAGGCTTTCTTCTTAACAAGCCTCATGTCCGTCAGTTCTTAGATGCGTGTTTCCGTCTTTCAGCTGCAGCCTCCTCCTGCAATTGCTTGTAAAGCACTTGCTGGTCAGAAGTCAATACAGCCGCAATGTCCGTTGTCAGCTTTTCCATCGCTTCTTTACGATTTTCCTTGGGATATTTCTGTTTATAGAAGTCTGCGTAAAGGTCGCGTATCTGCTTTTTCTGATTATCGGTCAGCGAGAGCTTCTCATCCAACTTTTGGATACGCTGTTCGGTACGCTGTTTCGGTGTCATGTGTTGACGGTTATTCTCTTGTGCTGAGATGGCTGGAACCATAGAAACGGTTATCAGCATGACCATAATTAATTTTCTCATACGATATAATTTTTTTAAGTTATGAATTGTTTTTATCGGTTTGTACGCCTACTTTTGCCCTGTTTTGACAGGCGGTCCATCATCTGCCGCTCCAGTTCATAAACGCGCCGGATTTGCTTTTGCGTCAGGAACTCACTATAAATGCCATAATATTTCTGCCGCAAGTCCAGTATCTTTTGGCTGTGGGCAAAACGGTCTTTCAATGCTTGTTCCGTTTCTTCATCGGTCATTTGGCTGTGTGGCTGTTTCGGACGTGGGCCGAGTGCCCAAATGTCCCGTTGAAACTGGCAAAAGGTGTCGATAAAGCGCTGGCTTGTCGCGTCGTCCATCGCCATTTCCTTGGCGATATGCTTGGCCTGCACCTCTGCCAACTGCTCGCGAGTGAGACGTTGCTTGTCTGTTTGCGCTGAAACTGTGCCGCAGAAGGTTGTCAAAGCGACAACCAAAAACAATAGTCTGATAATGCCTTTCATTGCTACTCTTTTTATTCGTTCATAAATATATCTTCTTGATAAACAGCAAGCATATAAGCCTGGTCTTCATGGCTCAGATTGGCAAAAGCCTGCTCCACGCTGGAAAAACTGTCGGTTCCCTCCTTAGGGGAGAAAGGATGGAACACGAGCAGCAAAGCAATGCTTGCGGCTACAGCCATAGTTCCGGCTAAAACAAGCAGACGGAATGTCGTGCGCTTGTGAGTTTGTGGAAGTTTATGTTGCACCTCTTCCCACACATTGGTTTCCATTTCATCAAAGAAACCTTCAGGTGTCTTGTAAGGCATACGTTTTCCTATCCGATTGAAGTCAAATCCTTTTTCCATATCCTTAATCTATCGAGTTCATATACTTGATTATCTTCTCTTTGGCGATGTGATAGTTCGATTTTACATTGGCTACCGTGGAGCTTGTTATGGCGGCTATCTCGTCATCCCCCAATTCATCGTAGTAGCGCAGGTTGAAAGCCAGTTGCTGCTTGGTTGGCAATGACAGGATAGCCTTTTGAAGTTTCACCGCTTCCAAATCGCTGTAATCCATATATTCGTCAGCCATCAGGCTGCTTGTCCCGGCTTCCGGGTCATCAAAAGAAAGCCGCTCGTCCTTCCTGCGTTCCAATATGCGCAGAGCCTCGTTGGTGGCAATCCGGTAAATCCATGCACCTAACGAGTAATCTCCCTTAAACTGACGGAAAGAACGGAATATGCGGACAAATGTTTCTTGGGCTGCATCCTGTGCATCGTCGTGTGAAACGACCAGTCGGCGGATGTGCCAATATACAGCTTCCTTATATTTCGCCATCAAGAGCCGGAATCCGCTTTCGGCATCTTTTTTAAGAGCTGAAACTATATCCGTGTCATTCAGTGCTGCCATAAGAATCCGGTTCGGTTATAGCCAAACACTTTTCAAAGGTGACACAATCCGTATTTTGTTCTGTCTCTGTAGCCTGCTCTGCGATAATCACCACCTTGTGGCGGTGCGGATGATGACGGTGAGGTTGCTGGTGCCTATGTACGGCACATGAACTGAACAGCGTTACCATTCCGACTATCAAAGCAAGTGCGATCCATTCCTTATATCCTTTCATAATCCTAACTTCTTATGTTCTACTTTCTTAATACATACACTTTCTTTTTCCCTCTTATTACGGCTTCGATGGATCTGTCCTTGTCGGCTGCAAAAGCGTCAAGTTCAGCCTTGGCCGCCGCTTTCGACAATTCCGTCATCTTCGCATATATCTTCACCGTGAGATAATCGTGGTTCTTCAAATAAGCCATAGCCATCCTGAAACGTTCCTTTTGGGTAAAACGGTTGCCGACATGGACGGTTACATCCGGCCGGGTAACTACGGTTACCACCCGGTAAGGCGGTGTGTGCCAACGCCAACGCTGTGCATCCGCAGTTCTGCATGAAAGAAGAATGGCTATCGCCATCATCGCTATTTTCAGTTTTCTTGTTGGTCTCATAATCTTTGAATGTTTATGTTATACCTTTTTTCCTTACGTTCCTGTTCATGAGCTCGTTTGAACTGACGTTCTACATAAAAGACCCGACAAAGAAATGAAAGTAAAATCTGGGATGCATTTTTTCATTGCTTATTGTTCTGGCATATCAAAATATAGCCTTTTAGATACCTGATTATGATGAATTTATTCATAAATGTGCATTACAATTTGAGGGATTATGGAAGACCATATATCACTCATGTTGTAGCAACGGAAAGGTAAAGAGGTGAAGCTATAGCCACTGATTTCATCGGAAAAGTAATAAAAAATATCGTTTTTCGTTTTATATGAATGGCATTTTAATAATTTTGTTTTTCATAATTGTTTTATGCCATAGATTTTATGAGATGAATATCAACGATATAATAAATAGCATTTATAAATTACCCCAAATTTCCCTCGATACATTGATTGCTTCGATATCAGAAGTGGAATACCCTAAAAAATTTCACTTGCATCGGGAAAATAAGAAGGAAACAAAATCTTATTTCATAAAGGAAGGAATTGCCCGGGCATATGCACATAAGGATGACAAGGAAATTACATTCTGGTTCGGTCAAGAAGGAGACCTTATATTTCCTTTGCAAACTCTTTTTGCAGGCCTGGAAGAATATGCCACAGTAGAACTATTGGAGGATTGTGTTTTGTATGAAATCGATTTGGAGCGATTGCAGGATTTATATCGGAACGATATACATATAGCCAACTGGGGACGCCGGTATGCGGAATATGCTTGCATTAAGTCGGAAAAATTGTTTATAGCCCGGCAATTCAAAACATCATTGGAAAGGTATCAGGAACTTATAAATGAATATCCGGACATAATACAACGAGTACAATTAGGCATAATAGCCTCTTATCTGGGGATTTCTCAAGTTAATTTGAGCCGTATTAGAGCACAAATAAAATGAATTTATCAAATGTAAAATCGTTTTTTAAAACATGTAAAGAAGAAACAGACCGCAAATACCGAAATTTGCAACCAAAAAAAGAATTAAAGCTATGAATTGGTTTCTTTTAGTGGTATCCGGGTGTATCGAACTCGTTTTTACCTTTTGCCTTAACAAAGTGAGCAAGACTGTAGGATTTGAAAAAGGTTTGTGGTGTATAGGTACGGCAAGTGCTATTGCGCTTAGTTTGTATATTGTAACTAAGGTTTTGAAGACTTTACCTATCGGTACGGCTTATGCTGTTTGGACGGGTATCGGTGCTGTCGGTACGGTTCTGATAGGAATCTTCTTTTTTAAAGAGCCTGTAAGTTTTGGGAGACTTTTCTTTATTTTTACGTTGATAGTGTCTATTATAGGATTAAAGATCGTGTCTTCCTGAATAGAAAAAATACGCATAATATGACGGAACAAAACTTTCCATTATGCGAAGAAGCTATTTCTATAATCGTAACTTATCACGATGTCAAACATACCAAACATTTAACATTATACAATTTGAGCACAACAAATATCATATAAAAAGCAGAAAAACCGACAAAACTTATACATTATAACATAATTATATATAATTTTGTCATCAAACTCAAACATAAAAAACACGTTTATGAAAAAGAATCCTTACAAAGAGGCTCCGGCCAATTTTTCCGTATGCGTACATACAGATTGCACTTGCGGTTCCACCTGTCTTCGTCAACTGGCTTATCCGGTATTGCTGGAAAGAGAAGCTTTTCTACATCTGGCCAATCCTACCCGATGCACTAAAGAACTTTCATGCCCGTATTACCGTGATGCCGCTCCCGTAACCTACATGCGTGGCTTCACACAAATGAAAAAGCGAATGTATCCCGAACAATACCAGAAGTTTATGAATTTTCTGATTGCACGCTTCGGACGAAATCCTTACTTTGAAAGAAGAAGAGGAGACAGAAAACTGAATCTCCAAGAACAAGAAATCATTCGAAAGGCCCTGAAACAAGCAGGAGTCACAGAAAATCTGGACTTTGACCTGAAGGAAGACGGATTCAACTGGTTCGATTAGCCAGTACTTTCTAAGGAGTACCGCAGTACTTCCCCGAAAGTACTGGAGTACTGCCAAGGAAGTACTGCAATACTTCTTAGGAAGTACCCGCAGAATATATAGCACTGTGTATCAAAACAATAAAAAGAAACACAATAAAGGCCTGCAACATAAGAATGAAGCAGGCCTTCATGCTATTTATTTCATTCCTCTTGCCTTGAAAATACGCTCCTTGGCATCATTGATGCGTTGCAGCTTTTCTTCGGCAGCTTTCCGGATGTCTTCTCCCAACGTAGCCACACGGTCTGGATGATGTTTCAGTACCAGGTTACGATACGCCTTACGGACTTCCTCATCCGAAGCTGTAGGTTCAATTTCCAGCACCTTGTAGGCATCTTCCAGCGAATCGCCTCTCAGGTTCAACATGGAATCGACTTCCTGCATGGACAACTGCATGGACTGAGCTACTTCCTTTAAGGCATCCACTTCTGCCGCACAAACATTTCCGTCGCTCTGTGCAATCTTCACCAGAAAATCGAGCAACTGCAAACGCTGTTCATACGTCAGATTGGCAGCAATCTGCGCTCCGCACTCCCGAATGGTACGACGAAAGGCAGAAGGGTCATTCTGCTCCATGCGCTTGCGCTGTTCAAACAGATTCAGCAAAATACGCTCTCCTTCACTGACAGAAGCCTCTCCGAAATTCACGCGCAAGAACTGACGCACAAACTCCATTTCACTGTGCATGATGCGTCCGTCAGCACGAATGATATACGAAGCCATGACTAGCATAGAAAACAAAAAACTGTTACGCTGGCCTGTGTACACATCTTCTTGTGCCGTACTTCCATAGCCACCGTCCATTTCCTCTTGTGCTGTCACGCTTTTATCGAACAAAGAACCGATGGCAAATCCTGCCAAGGCTCCAAGAGGTCCCATGGTCATGAAACCCATGATTCCCCCAATCCATTTTCCGTATCCCATAAATTATAAATTCTTTTTCTATCAAGTTAAAATAAAGTACAAACTTCAGCCTGACTCACCTTGATTAAATCAGCCGGAGCCAGTTTCACCTGCAAGCCTCTCACTCCTGCACTTACGTATATATAAGGGAAATCATTGCATGTGTGATGAATATATGTAGGGAAATGCTTCTTCATCCCTATCGGAGAGCATCCTCCACGAATGTATCCCGTCAGCGGAAGCAGTTCTTTCATCGGTATCAGGTCGCATTTCTTGTTGCCTGAAATCTTGGCTGCCAGCTTCAGGTCGATTTCGTGCTCACCGGGAATCACACAGACAAAGTAACCCGACTTATCTCCTTGAAGCACCAACGTTTTGAATACCTGTTCGATGTTTTCTCCTAAAGTAGCGGCTACGTGTACGCAACTTAAATCATTTTCATCTACCTCGTAAGGAACCAGTTCATATTTCACCTTATCCCGGTCCAGCAAACGGGCCGCATTGGTTTTTGCAATCTTGTCTTTTGCCATTATTTTGTTACTCCTTTCAGTTCTTCTTTTAAAAATCCGGATGTATATCCTTTACCCGACTGGGCCACTTCTTCCGGTGTACCGCATACCAGCAACTGTCCTCCGGCCTTTCCGCCTTCCGGTCCCATATCGATAATATAGTCTGCCATCTTAATGACATCCAGGTTGTGCTCTATGACAATGACGGTATTTCCTTTTTCTACCAGACGGTTCAGCACATTCATCAGTACCCGAATGTCTTCAAAATGCAGTCCGGTGGTCGGTTCATCCAAAATATAGATAGTCTTTCCGGTATCCCTTTTAGCCAGTTCAGTAGCCAGTTTCACACGCTGGCTCTCTCCTCCCGACAAAGTAGTAGAAGGCTGTCCCAACTTGATGTATCCTAATCCCACCTCCTGCAGCACCTTGATTTTGTTCAGTATCTGCGGCACGTTTTCAAAGAATTCCACCGCCCGGTTGATGGTCATATCCAGTACATCGGCAATGGATTTACCTTTATAGCGCACTTCCAACGTTTCACGGTTATAACGCTTTCCGTGACAGACCTCACACGGCACCAGCACATCGGGAAGGAAGTTCATTTCAATGGTCTTGTAACCGTTTCCTCCACATGCTTCACAGCGACCGCCTGACACGTTGAAAGAGAAACGACCTGCCTTATAGCCGCGAATCTTGGCTTCCGGAAGACCGACAAACAAGTTACGGATGTCGGAAAAGACTCCGGTATAGGTAGCCGGATTCGAACGTGGGGTTCTACCTAACGGCGACTGGTCTACGTTCACCACCTTGTCAATGTATTCCAGCCCTTCAATGCTGTCATACGGCAAAGGATCTTGCAGCGAACGATAGAAGTGCTGGGAAAGAATCGGTTGCAGGGTATCATTTATCAAAGTCGACTTTCCGCTGCCGGATACTCCGGTCACACAGATAAGTTTGCCTAATGGAAATTCCACATCATCGCCTTTCAGGTTGTTTCCACGCGCCCCCTTCAACACAAGGGAATGCCCGTTGCCCTTTCTTCGTTCTGCCGGAACCTCGATACTCATTTTTCCATTCAGGTACTGCGATGTCAGGGTGTTGGTCTTCATCATTTCTTCCGGTGTACCGGAGAAAACGACTTCACCTCCCAAGCGACCGGCTTTCGGTCCCATATCCACCACGTAATCCGCAGCCAGCATCATGTCCTTGTCATGCTCCACGACGATAACGGTATTTCCCAAATCGCGCAGTTCTTTCAAGGAGTTAATCAACCGGATATTATCACGCTGATGTAGTCCGATACTGGGTTCATCCAGAATATACAACACATTCACCAGCTGAGAACCAATCTGTGTGGCCAGACGGATACGCTGACTTTCTCCTCCCGAAAGTGTGACTGATGAACGGTTCAACGACAGATAGTCCAGTCCCACATCCAACAGGAATTTCAATCGGGTACGTATTTCTTTCAGTATTTCCGTCGCTATCAGACGTTGCTTGTCTTCCAGAAAGTCTTCCACATGGCACACCCAGTCATACAACTCACTGATGTCCATCGTGGCCAGTTCATAAATATTCTTGTCGTGAATACGGAAATGCAAGGCTTCCTTGTTCAGACGTGCCCCTTTACAATCGGGACACACATCCGTCTTGGCAAACTGTTCCGCCCATTTCTGTGCGGTGGCAGAAGCTTCCTTTTCCTGCATCATCTGAATGTATTTCACGATACCCTCGTATAAAATAAAGTAATCGGAAGTGGCATGAATCAGAGTGCTCTTGATTTTCAAGCGCTCATCGCATCCATACAGAATCTCATTGATGGCATCTTCCGGCAACTCACTCACCGGTGTCTTCAACGTAGCTTCATAGCGTTCAAGCAACGCTTCCAACTGCCAAAATATCATTACGTTCTTGTATTTCCCCAACGGAGCCACGGCCCCTTCATATACCGAAAGCGAGCGGTCTGGAATTACCTTGTCCACATCAATCAAGTTGACATATCCCAGTCCCTTACACCGCGGGCAAGCCCCCTGCGGAGAGTTGAACGAGAAGTTATGCGGTGCCGGCTCCTTGTAAGAAAGTCCCGTCACCGGACACATCAGGCGTTTGCTGTAATGACGCACACTTTCCGTCTGTGCATCCAGTATCATCAACAATCCGTCACCCTGTTGCATAGCTGTAGCTACGCTCTGCTTCAACCGGCTTTCTTCCTTTTCCGTGACCACTATCTTGTCAATCACCACCTCTATGTCATGATTCTTGTAACGGTCCAGCTTCATGCCGTGTACGATTTCCTTCACTTCTCCATCTACACGTACATAGAGATAGCCCTTCTTACGTACCTGCTCGAACAATTCCTTGTAATGTCCTTTACGCGTACGCACCAGAGGTGCCAGGATATAAATGCGTTTTCCTTTATAATCACGGTGTATCAAATCCAGAATCTGTTCTTCGGTATATTTCACCATCTTCTCACCCGAAAGATAGGAATAAGCCGTACCCGCACGGGCAAACAGCAGTCGCAGATAATCATAAATCTCGGTGGTTGTTCCCACGGTAGAACGTGGATTCTTGTTCGTCGTCTTCTGTTCGATGGAAATCACCGGACTCAATCCTGTAATCTTATCCACATCCGGCCGTTCCATCCCTCCCAAAAAGTTACGGGCATAGGCAGAGAAAGTTTCAATATAACGGCGCTGCCCTTCTACAAACAGCGTATCAAATGCCAGAGAAGACTTTCCGCTTCCGCTCAATCCGGTAATCACCGTCAAGCTGTCACGAGGGATTTCCACATCTATATTTTTCAGGTTGTGTACCCGAGCTCCTTGTACACAAATCGTTTCTGTTCCTTCAGTCATACATTATCCATCAATGATATCTTTGCAAAGATAGTGAAAGGCGAGAACAGAGACAAACGGAAAACAAAGTTTTCAGATTTGGCTATGCCGAGCCGCATCCTATCTTCGAGAATCAAAGATAGAGATATTTACTTTTCCATTTTCATTCGACAATGCAATTTTTTTTGTACTTTTGCCACTCAACAAATCCATAATAACCATGAGATTCTTTCAGAGAGTTTGCCTTTCGCTGGCTTTGACTTTAGGAAACGCCGGAATAACTACCTTCGCACAGAACGGAAACAATTATTTTCTACATACAGTAAGCAGAGGACAGAGTCTTTACTCCATTGCAAACATGTACCATGTGTCCATTGACGACATTGTACGTTTGAATCCGGGAAGCGACAAGCAAATCCGGGTAGGAGAAGCATTGAAAATTCCCCAGGCAAACTCCTCTTCTTCCAGCAAGAACGGAAGATTCCATACTATACAGGCTGGAGAAACGCTTTACCAGCTGACGGTGAAATACAATATCAGCGCACAGGCTATCTGCGATGCCAACCCTGGTCTGAGTGCCAGCAATTTCCGCGTGGGACAGGTAATCTCAATCCCTACAGAAAGTGTGGCGGCTCCGGTCACTCCCCTCGCTCCAGCTCAATCTTCCACTCCTTCTACTACTCAGAAAGGATGGAAAGAAATGCATAAAGTGGAACGAAAGGAAACTATCTTCAGTATCTGTCAGGAATATGGTATCACACAAGAAGATTTGCTGGCGCTGAATCCGGAATTGAAAAACGGGAAGCTGAAAAAAGGTATGTTCATCTTTATTCCTTACCCTAAGAGCAGCCAGCCTGCAGCAACACCTACTCCTACAATGGTTCAAACACCATCCAATGAAGAACTGTTCAAGCAAAGCAAAACGGCTTCTAAATCTCTGCGAACCATTCAGGCAGCTGTGATGCTTCCGTTCACTGCTTCCGGAAGTATCAAACCTGAAGAGCAGACCCGTATGGTGGAATATTACGAAGGCTTCCTGATTGCCGTAGACAGTTTGAAACGTCAGGGTGTTTCGGTTGATTTATATACCTACGACACGAAAGGCAGCACCAATGTTATTTCAAGCATTCTCAACAAACCGGAAATGAAGAATATGGACATCATCTTCGGACCTGTCCATACTTCAAACATCGAACCGCTGGCAAATTTTGCAGAGCGTAACAAAATACGACTGGTCGTTCCTTTTGCTCCGAAAGTGGACCAGGTGTTCAATAATCCGATGGTATATCAGATTAACACACCGCAATCTTATTTTTACTCAGAAGCGTATGACCATTTTCTCCGTAAATTCAGTAAGGCCCGCATCATATTTGTCGATCCGGCTAATGGAGACAAGGAAAAAAATGAATTCATCAATGGCCTGAAAAGCGAGTTGAAAGACAACCGTGTAGACTTCAAGCAGATTCAGCTAAGCAGCGAAATCGCTCCGGAAAGAATCATTGCAGCCATGGATACACTGAGGGAAAATATTTTTATTCCGACTTCCGGACGTAGTTCGGCACTGACCCGGATACTTCCTCAGCTGACTAATGTGTTACGTTCACATCCGCATTTCGACATGCACCTGTTCGGTTATCCGGAATGGCAGACTTACACACAGGAGCATCTGGCCAGCTTCTATGAACTGGATACGTATTTCTATTCATCGTTCTATACCAACAACCTGTTCCCGGAAGCTGTTCGGTTCACCCAAAGCTACCGCCGCTGGTATAGCAAAGACATGGCGAACACTTTCCCCAAATACGGCATGCTGGGATTTGATACGGGATATTTCTTCCTGAAAGGCTTGTCACAACAAGGCAATAAATTCGAAGAGAATCTGGATAAAGTTTCGGTTACCCCTATTCAGACGGGATTCAAATTTGAGAGAGTCAACAACTGGGGGGGCTTTATCAACCGGAAAGTATTTTTTGTTCATCTGACCAAGAATTACGAATTGATCAAACTTGATTTTGAATAAAATGAAAAGATACCGACAACTGATTTTTATATGCTGCCTGCTTTGTATGCTGCCCTTGTCGTTGTTTGCCCAATTGCAAGACGAACGGCATAATCTGTCCGTGGGAATCAATGGAGGAGTAAACTTAAACTCTGTCAGTTTCACCCCCAGCATCAAGCAGACGAACTTCATTGCACCGGAATTTGGTCTTACAGTCCGTTATATCTCTGAGAAATACTTCAAAATGATTTGTGGTATACAGGGAGAAATCAACTTTTCCCAGCGAGGATGGAAGGAAGTCATTGAAGACGGAAGTAACAATACCTACCACCGTGCCATGAACTACATAGAAGTCCCTCTGCTGGCCCATCTGGCTTTCGGGAAAGACAAAGGAAATGGTGCCCGATTCATTATTAACCTGGGTCCGCAGGTAGGCTTCCTTTTAGGCGAAAAAGAATTTTACAGCGACCCGTCGACCTGGGATACCACCAACCGTCCGCAGGGAACTGATGAACAATACGGAAAGTTTGCCGACCGGAAATTTGACTACGGAATCGTAGGAGGAGGAGGTGTGGAAATACGTACAGGTATCGGTCATTTCCTTCTGGAAGCCCGTTATTATTTCGGTCTGAGCGATTTCTACAACAACAGTAAAAAAGATTATTTCTCACGTTCTGCCCATTCTTACATTGGCGGACGTCTGACTTATTTATTTGATTTGAAAAAATAATTTGTATGATTAAACTTATATCCTGGAACGTAAACGGGCTGCGTGCCTGCTGCGACAAAGGTTTCCGAGACATATTTACCCAACTTGATGCTGATTTTTTCTGCCTGCAAGAGACGAAGATGCAGGAAGGACAGCTTGACCTCTCTTTTGAAGGCTATACTTCCTACTGGAATTATGCCGAGAAGAAAGGATATTCCGGTACTGCCATCTTTACCAAGCACCAGCCCCTGCAAGTAACTTACGGTCTGGGAATTGATGAGCACGACCATGAAGGACGTGTCATTACACTGGAGATGGAAAAATTCTTTCTGGTAACAGTCTACACACCGAATTCACAGGATGGACTGAAACGTCTGGACTATCGCATGACCTGGGATGATGATTTCCGCGCTTACTTGCAGAAGTTAGACCAAAGCAAACCCGTACTGGTATGCGGTGACCTGAATGTAGCTCACAAGGAAATCGACCTGAAGAATCCGAAAACCAACCGGATGAATGCGGGCTTTACCGACCAGGAACGTGAAAAATTTCAATTGCTGTTAGATGCCGGATTCATCGATACCTTCCGTTACTTCTATCCCGAGCAAACCAACATTTATTCCTGGTGGTCTTACCGTTTCAAGGCACGCGAGAAGAATGCAGGGTGGCGTATTGACTACTTTTTGGCCTCAGCCAGCCTTGCCGATAAGCTGAAAGAAGCGAAGATTCACACGGAAATATTCGGCTCGGACCATTGCCCCGTGGAAGTGACCGTTGAAATTTGATTTGCCGCATGAAAAATGAAGGATTTACCTTACGGAAGCGTTTACGGAGCTTTAAGTTCGCTGGAAACGGTATCCGTCTGCTGATTACACGCGAGCACAATGCCTGGATTCATTGTTTTGCCGCAGTATGTGTAACCCTGGCAGGATGGCTAATTGGACTTTCTTCCACTGAATGGATAGCCATCGTGTTTGCCATTGGTTCCGTATTGGCTGCAGAAGCAGTCAATTCTTCCATTGAAGCACTGGCCGATTTAGTTTCACCAGAATACAACGAAGCTATCAAGCGTACAAAGGATTTGGCAGCTGGTGCCGTATTGATTCTGGCTATCAGCGCAGCCATTGTCGGATTAATAATATTCATTCCTAAAATTCTTACCCTGTCATGAAACCTGTCATGATTTTTTTGGCAGCACTCTGCCTCAGCGTGTCTTTACAGGCACAACAGCTTGAAATCAGCCAGCCCCGAAAAGCCGTACGTACTTCCGGCGATGTGGGTGCCGTACTGCTTCCCGTAGCCGGACTGACAGCCATACTTATTGAAAAAAACTGGCAAGGACTGAAACAGGGCGCATTGGCTGGAATTACCACGTTAGGAGTTACATACGCATTGAAATATGCAGTTAAAAAAGAACGTCCCGACCACAGCGACAATCATTCATTTCCGTCCATGCATACCTCTGTATCTTTTACAGCTGCCTCTTTCATCCAGCGACGTTACGGATGGAAATGGGGACTTCCTGCCTATGTAGTCTCTACTTATGTAGGCTGGAGCCGTGTATACGGAAAAAAACATGACTGGTGGGATGTAGCGGCCGGCGCGGCCATCGGAGTAGGAAGCTCCTATCTTTTTACCCGTCCGTTTGCCAAGAAACATGATTTGGCCATCAGCCCCGTAGCCGGTGACGGTTATTGCGGATTCTATACCTCTTTAAAATTCTGAATAATCCCGGAAGCATGTACGCAGCAAACTATTTCCTGCTGCGTCCACTTCCGAACAGATTCTTTGCTGCGTATTAGTTGAAATAATACAAGAAAGTAGCAATACCTTCCAACGCTTTCTTCTTCTGGTCTTTAATTTCAATGGAGAATTTGATTTCTGCCTTTGCCACTCCACGCAGATTTACCAATGAGTGCAAATCAGCCACCAGACGTACACTCTGACCTGACAATACTGCCTGGCCGAACTTCATCTTGTCCATTCCATAATTCACCATCATCTTCAAGTTGTTCACCTCGATAATCTGATTCCACAGATAAGGTAACAAAGACAAGGTAAGATACCCGTGTACAATTGTACTCTTGTAAGGACTTTCCGCTTTGGCACGCTCTGCATCCACATGAATCCACTGGTGATCCAATGTAGCATCTGCAAACTGGTTGATGCGTTCCTGCGGAATTTCAAGCCATTCTGATACTCCAATCTGCTGGCCGACCAATTTTTCGAACTCTTCGTACGAGTTAATAATAACTTTCTCCATAATTATCCTTATTCTTTAAAAAGCATAAAATATAGACAAAGATAAGTATATTTTCTTATTTCGATTCTTTTTCTTATCAAAATAAAGTAGCCTAAAAATCATGATAAATAGCCAAATCATCAGATTCCGGCTAAATTGACTACTTAAACAACAATGAAATTAATACTTTACTAATCGTTTGGGATTTCCATGCCAGGAACACCCCAGACAAAAGACCTCGTTCAAATCAAATCCTTCAAGCGATTCATCTTCTTTTTTCGGTACGACTTCTCCTTCAGAAGTCACATATACCAACCGACGCTCTCCTGCTTCATTTTTCACATACATCGCTGCAATTTTGCATTGCGGGCACAACATTTTTTTCATGTCCTATACTTTATTAATCTGCACAAAGATACATATTTTCATGGAATCCCCACTCTACACCGCTATTATCCCCATCTATTTATGCAACCCGGTTGTTATTATTACATAACTGATACAAGAAAGCAAAAAAGGAGGTAAATTCGCCTCATAATAAAACAGCTACAACTATGTCACATTCACACTCTCATTCACACACGCACAGCCATCATGCCATCGAATCGGTCAGTACCACACTCATCGTATGTATCATCCTGAACCTGTTGTTCGTAATAGCCGAAGCGGCCATTGGTTTTTCCTACCATTCCTTAGGCCTGCTCTCTGACGCCGGACATAACCTGAGTGATATATTCAGCTTACTGCTTTCACTCTTTGCCATCCGGATGGCGGCACGAAAAGGAAATCGCCATTTCACCTATGGCTATAAAAAAAGTACCATACTTGTCTCGCTGACCAATGCCGTCATACTCCTCATTGCCGTAGGAGGGATTCTGATTGAAAGTATCTATAAATTATATAGCCCCGGCACCGTTTCCGGTGAAGCCATCTCATGGACTGCCGGAGCGGGCATATTAGTGAACGGAGCTACCGCCCTGCTACTGATGAGCCGACGAAAAAACGACTTAAACATCAAAGGAGCTTTTCTGCACATGGCCATGGATACACTGGTATCCGTCGGGGTAGTTATCTCGGGCATCCTTATCAGCCTGACCCATTATTACGCACTCGATGCGTTCATCGGAATGGGCATAGCCCTCATTATCCTGATTTCTACCTGGAAACTCTTGAAAGAGAGTCTCTACCTTACACTGGATGCCGTGCCTGAGCACATTCACCTCGACAAACTGGAGCAGGAAATCAGTCAGACACAGGGAGTGGAAAGCTGGCATCACCTGCATGTATGGGCTGTCAGTACGACTGAAAATGCCGCTACCCTTCACGTGGTAATTACCAGTCTGAATGAGATTGAATGTACCAAACATGCACTTAAACAACTGTTATCCCAACACGGAATTACCCATTCTACCATCGAATTTGAAACCCCAGGCTCGCAATGTGAAGATACAGCCAAAGGATGCTATCACTCCTGAACACCACAAAAAGAAAGTGCGCTGACCGGAAAAAAACTTCCAACCAGCGCACTTTTCTATTTTTCTTTAAGAATTATTTCAGTTTCACGAATAACTCTCCATCCACTTCACTTGTCTCAATTTTGTCTTCTCTCAACAACCAACCTAAACCCAGGAACAAGTCCTTGTCTGCTTTCAATTTAGCTTCTTTCTTAAGCTGTTTCTGAGTTTTGCCTTCTGTTTCATTCAGTGCCTCCCAGATTTGTCCGGCAATGACACCTGCTTTTTCTTTTAACATAGTCTTTTTGCTTTTATAATTATACATCTAAACTTGACGTGCATTAAACTGCGGCAAAATTAACAAAAAACAAGAAAAGGCGTGAAGAAAAAAGAGAAAACTTTCATTTTACAACCTAAAAAACAGCTTCTTATTACAATTTCCCTTCATTTTCCAAGAAATCGCCCCAAATTCTTGCTGCCGTTTCCACCATTCGTGCGCACGGACGTTTGGCATAATACTGTGCGGTCCGGGCATCGGGTGTAGCTACAATAGGTTCTTTCTTTGACAAGCCCAACAGTTCGCTGCAACGGATGGTTCCGCATTCTTCCTTAAACTTTTCAGCCAGTTCCTGCACCAATTTATAATTGGCAGCCTTTCCTTCCCTGTCTGCCCCATCCACTGCACAGCGTTCCAAACCCGCCAGCAGAAACATACCGCAAGCCGCACCGCATATCTCCCGCATGCGCCCGATACCTCCTCCAAACGAAGCAGCCATGTGCAATGCCTGCTCGAAGGTAAAACCATACATATCCGCATAAGCTCCAACGACTGACTGTGAGCAATTATATCCTTCCTTGAACAGCGCAACAGCTTTCTGTATACGTTCTTCTTTCGTCATGATTTCCTTTCCTTTTAGTTGTTGACTACATTTACCGGTTTACCTTCCAGAAAAGCCTTCAGGTTATTTACGGCCAACTGCATCAGTCGAACACGCGCTTCTTTCGTAGCCCACGCCTGATGTGGCGTGATAAAACAGTTACGTGCTTTCAGTAACGGATTATCTGCACGAGGTGGTTCAGAAGAAAGCACATCCAAACCCGCAGCAGCAATTTTGCCACTGTTCAGTGCATCCGCCAAATCCTGCTCGTTTACCAAGCCTCCCCTACCGGTATTAATCAAAATAGCGGACGGCTTCATCAAGTCCAGTTTACGGGCATCCACCAGTTCACGAGTTGTTTCCGTCAACGGACAATGCAAACTCACGATATCACACTTACGGAACAATTCATCCATTGAAGGACACTTATGTACATCAGCCGGAAGTTCCATGGCCGACTTGCTGGTATAAGCATACACATCCAGACCAAAACCGACTGCGATACGTGCCGTAGCCCGTCCCGTATTTCCAAAACCGATAATACCTATCTTTTTGCCATCAAGTTCATGCAACGGCGCATCCCAGAAAGAAAAATCAGCCTGACGACTCCACTTTCCGTTACTTACTTCCTGGGCATAATATCCCACACGCTGCACAATATTCAGAATGTGTGCAAATGCCATCTGAGCCACCGAGCTGGTGCTGTAAGCCGGAATGTTTGTCACCACAATTCCTTTTCGGGCGGCTGCAGCCACATCCACTACATTATATCCTGTAGCCAGCACACCTATATATTTCAGTGAAGGAAGCTTTTCAAGCACAGCCTCATCCAGCACTACTTTGTTCGTAAACACCACTTCTGCTCCTTCTGCTCTTTTGCAAACATCTTTCGGAGCCGTACGTTCATACACGGTCACTTCCCCCAATTCCTTCAAAGGTTCCCATGACAAATCTCCCGGATTCAATGTATATCCGTCTAATATTACAATCTTCATATCTTTCTTCTTAAAACTATATATTCATATTATTCTTTAAAACGATCACCCCACAGGCTCACCATCCGCTCTTTCAGCTTCTGCTCGGAAGGATTATCCTGTGCATGCCAGATACGCTGTGTACGAATCTCTTCCGGAAGGAAATCCTGCTTGACAAAATTTCCCTTATACGCATGCGCATACTTATAGTCCTTTCCATATCCCAATTGCTTCATAAGCTTGGTAGGTGCATTGCGCAAATGCAGCGGAACCGGAAGGTTTCCCGTCTGCCGTACCAGCTCCAATGCCGAATTGATTCCTTCATAAGCCGAATTGCTTTTCGGACTGGTGGCCAGATACACCGTAGCCTCAGCCAATGGAATACGCCCTTCCGGCCACCCTATTTTCATCACTGCCTCAAAGGCCGCATTGGCCAGCAACAGTGCATTCGGATTGGCCAGACCAATATCTTCTGAAGCAGAAATTACCAGACGACGGGCTATAAATGCCGGATCTTCTCCTCCTTCTACCATACGGGCCAGCCAGTACAAGGCTCCATCGGGATCACTGCCACGAATGGATTTGATAAAAGCAGAAACAATATCATAATGCATCTCGCCTTCCTTGTCATAGGCCAAAGGATTCTGCTGCAAGCTTGACACCACTTTTTCATCGGTAATAATCACCGGATTGGCAGTATCTGCCTCTATCACAAGTTCCAGAATATTCAACAACTTACGCGCATCTCCTCCGGAGTAGCGCAACATGGCATCCGTTTCCTTCAACTCCACCTGCCGTTCTTTCAGTATCGGGTCTTTAGTCAAGGCCAAATGAAGCAGTTCAAGCAAATCCTCCTTTTCCAATGACTTGAGTACATACAACTGGCAGCGGGAAAGCAACGGCCGGATTACCTCGAACGACGGATTCTCGGTAGTGGCACCTATCAGCGTCACCACCCCCGTTTCGACCGCTCCTAACAATGAGTCCTGCTGTGACTTACTGAAACGGTGAATTTCATCAATAAACAATATCGGACTTTGCTGAGAAAAGAAACGGTTGGCCTTCGCCTTTTCTATCACCTCACGCACTTCCTTCACTCCCGAAGTAACCGCACTCAGTGTATAAAAAGGAACTTCCAGCCGGTTCGCTACAATCTGCGCCAGGGTGGTCTTTCCGACTCCCGGCGGTCCCCACAAAATAAACGAAGAAATCCGCCCCGCTTCAATCATCCTGCGCAACACGGCCCCTTCTCCCACCAGATGTTTCTGGCCAATATATTCATCCAGCGTCTTCGGACGCATTCTTTCAGCCAATGGTTGTGCCATAGTTCTACCTTAATTAATATCCCCCAAAGATACGGAAAGTTTCTGAATACACGCAAAGAAAACCTGCGGCGACACACAAAAATCACACGATGAAACACAACTGAAATGCAAATGTAAGGGCAAAAAAAAGGCGCTTTTCACAAAGGGCCTTTTTAAGTTTTCAATAGGTATTAGTTTTTTTTCTTAAGGTAAAAAGATTGTTTTCAGGATAACGGCACAAAGATGCGGCCTTTTTTTCAGGTAACCAAATAAAAAAACATGTCATAAAACACATTCTGCGTTTTTTTTCATTGTCTTTCCTTTGGCATTATTAACAAGATGCATCTTCGCGCTCTACAAAGATAAGCAAATTTAAGTAAAAGGATGTAGCTCCGAAGAAATATTCTTTCCAATTATCTATAAGGAGATTATTTTTACTATTTTTGCAGAGTTAAAAGAAAAAACAAAAAGTTTCCGTATGACAGAAATAAATACAACCGAAAATTCAGAAAAGAAAAGCCTGAATTTCATTGAGCAAATTGTAGAGAAAGACTTGCAGGAAGGTAAAAACGGTGGAAGAATTCAAACCCGTTTCCCGCCAGAGCCTAACGGATACTTGCACATCGGACATGCAAAAGCCATTTGTCTGGACTTCGGAATCGCACAGCGATACGGAGGAACCTGTAACCTGCGTTTCGATGATACAAACCCGACGAAAGAAGATGTAGAATATGTAGAAGCCATTAAGGAAGACATCCAGTGGCTGGGCTTCCAGTGGGGAAATGAATATTATGCTTCCGACTATTTCCAGCAACTATGGGACTTCGCTATCCGTCTTATCAAAGAAGGAAAGGCGTATGTAGACGAACAGACCTCGGAAGAAATTGCAGCCCAGAAAGGTACTCCTACCCAGCCGGGAACGGAAAGTCCTTATCGTAACCGCCCGATTGAGGAAAGCCTGGAACTGTTCCAGAAAATGAATGCCGGAGAAATTGAAGAAGGCAAGATGGTACTGCGTGCCAAGATTGACATGGCCAACCCGAACATGCACTTCCGCGACCCGGTTATCTACCGTGTGGTAAAAACTCCTCACCACCGTACCGGTGACAAATGGAAGGCTTACCCGATGTATGACTTCGCACACGGACAGAGCGACTTCTTTGAAGGAGTAACACATTCATTGTGTACACTGGAATTCGTGGTACACCGTCCGCTTTACGATTTGTTTGTAGACTGGGTGAAAGACGGAAAAGACCTGGACGACAACCGCCCGCATCAGTATGAATTCAACAAACTGAACCTGAGCTACACACTGATGAGCAAGCGTAACCTGCTGACACTGGTAAAAGAAGGACTGGTAGACGGATGGGACGACCCACGTATGCCGACTATCTGCGGTTTCCGCCGTCGTGGATACTCTCCTGAGTCTATCCGCAAATTCATTGACAAAATCGGATATACTACATACGATGCACTGAACGACTTTGCTTTGCTGGAAAGTGCCGTTCGTGAAGACCTGAACGCACGTTCTACCCGTGTATCTGCCGTTCTGAATCCGGTGAAACTGATTCTGACCAACTATCCGGAAGGACAAGTGGAAGAAATGGAAGCCATCAACAATCCGGAAGATTTGAGCGCCGGTACACATACCATTGAATTCAGCCGTGAATTGTGGATGGAACGCGATGACTTCATGGAAGATGCACCGAAAAAATATTTCCGTATGACTCCGGGACAGGAAGTTCGCCTGAAAAATGCCTACATCGTAAAATGTACAGGTTGCAAGAAAGACGAAAACGGAAATGTGGTGGAAGTGTATGCAGAGTACGACCCGAACACCAAGAGCGGTATGCCGGAAGCTAACCGCAAGGTGAAAGGTACGCTCCACTGGGTAAGCTGCAACCACTGCCTGAAAGCAGAAGTACGTTTGTACGACCGCTTGTGGAAGGTAGAAAACCCGCGCGATGAAATGGCAGCTATACGTGAAGCCAAAGGATGCTCTCCGCTAGAAGCCATGCAGGAAATGATCAATCCGGACTCATTGAAAGTGCTGAACGAATGCTACGTAGAAAAATTCCTGGCCGATGCCAAACCGCTCGACTACCTGCAGTTCCAGCGTATCGGTTACTTCAATGTGGACAAAGATTCTACTCCTGACCACCTGGTATTCAACCGCACCGTATCATTGAAAGATACATGGAGCAAAATCAACAAATAAAAGTGAGGAGATAAAAGCACTCCTTTATTACACTGATTTTAAGGAGTTAAAAAACTTATAAAACAATGCCCTTGTGTTTGATTCAGAACGCAAGGGCATTTCTTTTAAAACGCTTCGACGTTTAAAGTAAAACGCAAGTGCGTTTGAAGTAAAATGTACTTGCGTTTGAACTCAAACGTACTTGCGTTTCATATCAAACGCACTTACGTTTTTTCACCCCTTCTCTTGTTCTTATGAAAAGCATAAAAAATACCGCTGAAAAGACGCTCAAAATCTCTCCAGCGGCATCGTATACCTATAAAGAAACTCCTTAACGAACCGGTGTCTTAGCCGAAAGTTTCTCCAGAAAATACACTAAGAAAAAGCCTACTACCATCAGCACTACTGCTTCTGGCACATGTGCATTAGGCAATATATTGGTTTCTATCAAAGGCTTTACTTCTCCGTGGCTGTCGACAAATGTCTCTACCACCTCTTTCCAAGGCCAAACCTTATTCAGGGAGCCCAACATAAAGCCTGTCAATACCGCCAGCGTGATGTTGCGGAAATGTGCCAACGCATACGACAAGATACGCGAGAAAGAGGTAATTCCGATGCAGGCACCTGCTCCAAATACAGCAATCACCACTACATCAAGCGTTTTCACTGCATCCATAATGAAAAAATACTTGCCCAACAGCACCAGAATGAAACTACCGGAAATGCCCGGAAGAATCATGGCACAAATGGCAATGACTCCGCACAGGAAAATGAAAAGCAAATTAGAAGGTGTTTCAGCCGGAGTTGCCACGGTAATATAAAAGGCAACCACTGCCCCAATGACAAAAGCCACCCACGTTTTCCAGCTCTTCCACTCCTTAATGTCTTTCGATACAAACCAGGTAGACGCCAGCACCAGTCCGAAGAAGAACGACCACACCAATATCGGCTGGTTTACCAACAGCCATGTAATCAGCTTGGCCAATGAAAATACGCTGATACCGATACCTGCCAGCAGAAAAAACAAGAAATTACCATTGATTTTCGTCCAGAAAGTCGCCCATTTTCCAGAGAAGAAAAGTTTCAGGCTTTCCAGATTAATACTTTTAATCGAGTTAATCAGTTCGTCATAAATGCCTACGATAAAGGCAATGGTTCCTCCTGAGACTCCGGGAACTACATCCGCGGCTCCCATTCCCATTCCTTTCAGCATCAGAACTGCATAGTCTTTCAGTTTTCGTTCCATCAATTTTCCCATAAATGATTAGCGAATGCAAAGTAAGTGAAAAAAATGCTCGGAGTCACTATCTCCAAAAACATTTTATGGTTTTTGTTGTTATATTTATGACGAATATTCAAAAATAGAATCATTATGGCAACAACTTTATTTCAAGGAACTCCCGTAGCACTGGCCGGAGAGTTTATACAAAAAGGGGTACAGGCTCCCGACTTTTCACTGGTAAAAGGCGATTTAAGCACTTTTTCTCTGGCTGATGCCAAAGGAAAATTTGTAGTGTTGAACATCTTTCCCAGCATGGATACCGGAGTATGCGCTGCTTCTGTACGTAAGTTCAACAAACTGGCAGCCGGAATGGAAAATACGTTGGTACTGGCTATTTCGAAAGACCTTCCGTTTGCACAAGGACGTTTCTGCACGGCAGAAGGAATCGAACACGTTATTCCTCTGTCTGACTTCCGCTATACCTCTACTTTCGGGAAAGACTACGGAGTGCTGATGACCGACGGCCCGCTGTGTGGATTACTGGCTCGCGCCGTGGTTATCCTCAATCCGGAAGGAAAGGTTATCTACACCCAGCTGGTTCCGGAAATCGTAAAGGAACCGGATTATGATGCCGCACTTGCTGCACTCAAATAAAATTTAAAGGTATATAAATAAGAAAAGGGACAGTCCGTATTTTTCACGTCTGTCCCTTTTCTTTTTATCTTTTGTCTATTTTCTTATTCCGCAGAAAAATCCTTGATTCGCTGTTCTTCCGTCAAGCGGCATACCAGCAAAGTATTGTCTTTTTCAGCCACGATATACCCGTCAAGCCCCTGTACCACTACTTTCTTTTCCTGAGTGGTATGTACGATGCAATTTCGCGATTCATACATTTTTATATTCGAACCGATGCAGACATTGTTATGCGCATCACGCTTGGAATTTTCATGAAGAGAACCCCAGGTACCCAGGTCGCTCCATCCGAAAGAAGCCGGAAATACATAAATCTCATCTGCCTTTTCCATCACGGCATAGTCCACCGAGATATTTTCACATGTCGGGAAGAGCTCATCCACCATCTCCTGTTCCTTGTCTGTATAATAATAAGGAAGCAGACGTTCGAACACTCTTGCCATGGCCGGCTGATATACCCGGATGGCATTGACAATGGTATTCACATTCCAGACAAAGATTCCCGCATTCCAGAAATAATTGTTACGCTGCAAATAGCGTTCTGCCGTAGCCAGGTCTGGTTTTTCACGGAACGCATCTACACGATAGATTTCCTTATTGGAAGGACAGGCCATTGACAAGTCCGCTTCAATGTAGCCGTAACCAGTCTCCGCACGATTGGCTTTCATTCCCAATGTCACAATGGCATCCGAATCGGCCGTAAACTTCATGGCCGATGTGACTACACGGGCAAACTCACGTACGTTCATTACCACATGGTCACTCGGTGTCACCACGATATTGGCTTTCGGATTACGTACCTTGATTTTCCAGCTTACATACGCAATGCAAGGTGCAGTATTACGACGACAAGGTTCCAACAAAATATGGTCAACAGGCACTTCGGGAAGCTGCTCTTTTACTATTTCCGCATATTTGGCCGAGGTTACCACCCAGAAATTTTCCGGCAGACATACATCTTTAAAACGATCGACGGTCAATTGGATGAGCGTACGTCCGCAACCCAGCACATCAATAAACTGCTTGGGCATCTCCGGGCTACTCATCGGCCAAAAGCGACTGCCTATGCCTCCGGCCATAATGACCACATGGTTATTCATTGGATTCATAACAAACTTTTCTTGATAATATCGCAAAGTTAACTCATTAATTTGAATATTTCCTATCTTTGCAAAAAATTATCAACTGAAAATGAGAACATATCCATGCGTCCTGACCATCGCCGGTTCCGACTGCAGCGGTGGCGCAGGCATACAAGCTGATATTAAAGCCATATCTGCGTTAGGTGCATACGCAGCCAGTGCCATTACTGCCATTACCGTGCAGAATACGCTCGGAGTAACGGGCATTCACCCCGTTCCTCCCGCTTACGTGAAAGGGCAAATAGAGGCCGTTATGGACGACATTCGCCCGAAAGCTGTGAAAATCGGGATGATTAACGACGCGGAAATCGTAAAGGTAATAGCTGAATCTATCCTCAAATATCATCCTGAATACGTGGTGTTCGACCCGGTTATGGTGTCGACCAGCGGATGCAAGCTGATGGAAGACGAAGCTATCACTACCCGGCTTATACCTCTGGCCAGCCTCATCACTCCCAATCTGAGTGAAGCGGAAATCCTGGCCGGACAAAAAATCCGCACCGTAGAAGACATGAAACGTCAGGCTAAAGAAATGCTGAAGTTAGGATGTAAAGGAGTGCTCATCAAGGGAGGACACCTGGACGGAGGACTGATGTGCGATGTGCTGCAAACGGCTACGGAAGAAGCCCCGCACTTGTTTACAGCCCCGAAAGTAAACAGCCGGAATACACACGGCACAGGATGTACCTTGTCTTCTGCCATCGCCACGTTTCTGGCATTGGGAGAACCCATGTCTGTAGCTGTAAAGAAAGCCAAACAATATGTATACAAAGGTATTGAATCTGGAAAAGACGTTTGCATCGGAGGCGGACACGGCCCGTTGAACCACTTCCACTCCCCCGTCGCCATGCACATTTTCGACAAAAATGAGTAATATCTCAAAAGAATCATTACCTTTGCAGACAATAACTTATAAACAAGAAAGATAATCATTATGAAAGCATTTGTATTTCCTGGACAAGGAGCACAATTCGTAGGTATGGGAAAAGACCTGTACGAAAACTCTCCGCTCGCTAAAGAATTATTCGAGAAAGCCAATGATATTTTAGGTTACCGCATTACAGACATCATGTTCGAAGGTACTGACGAAGACTTGCGTCAGACTAAGGTGACACAGCCTGCCGTATTCCTGCACTCTGTAATCTCTGCATTGTGCATGGGCGACGCTTTCCAGCCAGAAATGACTGCCGGACATTCTTTGGGTGAATTTTCTGCCTTGGTAGCTGCCGGTGCTCTGTCATTCGAAGACGGATTGAAACTGGTGTATGCACGTGCCATGGCTATGCAGAAAGCATGCGAAGCTCAGCCGTCAACCATGGCTGCCATCATCGCATTGCCTGATGAGAAAGTAGAAGAAATCTGTGCTTCAGTTGCCGCTGAAGGAGAAGTTTGTGTGGCAGCCAACTACAACTGCCCGGGACAGATTGTGATTTCTGGTAGCATCGAAGGTATCAACAAGGCTTGCGAACTGATGAAAGCTGCAGGTGCCAAACGTGCCCTCCCGCTGAAAGTAGGTGGTGCGTTCCACTCTCCGCTGATGAACCCTGCTAAAGTAGAACTGGAAGCTGCTATCAACGCTACAGAATTCCATACACCTAAATGCCCGATTTATCAGAACGTGGATGCACTTCCACACACTGATCCGGCTGAAATCAAGAAGAACCTGGTGGCACAGCTTACTGCTTCTGTACGCTGGACACAGACTGTACAGCAGATGATTGCCGACGGAGCTGATGACTTCACAGAATGTGGTCCGGGTGCAGTATTGCAAGGATTGATCAAGAAAATCAACAAAAACGCCAATGCGCATGGAATAGCATAATCAGGCCATGAGTCTGACAAGGGCACGAATTATACAAAGCAGACGGATTCTCTTTCTTATCCGTGCGAAAGTATAATTCGTGCTTTTTTCGTTTTTAAAATTATTCAAACATTATGGAAACAACAGAAAAGATTATCATATACCAAGTTTTTACCCGCTTGTTTGGTAACCAGAACAAGACCTGCCGTCCGAATGGCAGCCTTGAAGAAAACGGATGTGGAAAGATGAATGATTTTACCAAACAGGCCTTACACGAAATAAAAAAATTAGGCGCTACACACATCTGGTACACCGGACTGATAGCGCACGCTTCGCAAACGGATTACACTGCATACGGCATTCCCAAGAACCACCCTTCCATTGTGAAAGGGAAAGCAGGCTCTCCGTATGCCATCCGCGATTATTATGACATCGACCCGGACTTGGTCGAGCATGTAGACAAGCGTATGGAGGAATTCGAGCATTTGGTTACACGCAGCCATGAATGCGGACTGAAGGTCATCATGGATTTCGTTCCGAACCATGTGGCACGGCAGTATCACTCTCTGGCCAAACCGGCTGGTGTAAAGGATTTGGGTGAGAACGATGACTGCTCTCAGGATTTCAATCCACAAAACAATTTCTACTATATACCGGGACAGAAGCTGGCAGGCGAAATCGACCTTTATGATCCGGAACAAGGGAATTACGAGGAAATGCCGGCCAAGGCTACCGGAAACGACCGCTTTGACGCATGGCCCAACCGGAACGACTGGTATGAAACCATCAAGCTGAATTATGGAGTGGACTACCTGCATCACACCGGAGGACATTTTGACCCGATACCGGACACCTGGAAGAAAATGGAAGACATACTGAGCTACTGGGCCGGAAAAGGTATCGACGGTTTCCGTTGCGACATGGCCGAAATGGTACCTTGCGAATTCTGGGGATGGGTTATTCCTCGTATCAAGGCTGCCTTCCCGCAGATTATCTTTATTGCCGAAGTGTACAATCCGAATGAATACCGTAACTATATTTACAACGGACATTTCGATTACCTATATGATAAGGTAGGACTGTATGACACGCTGAGAAACATTACTTGCGGATATGGTTCAGCCACCGGAATCACCCACTGCTGGCAAAGTGTAGACGACATTCAGGACCACATGCTGAATTTCCTGGAAAACCACGATGAACAGCGCATTGCATCCGACTTCTTTGCTGGCAATCCATTCAAGGCTGTTCCTGCCTTCATCGTATCTTCCTGCCTGCGAAGCAATCCGGTCATGGTCTATTTCGGACAGGAATTGGGCGAAAAAGGAATGGACTGCGAGGGTTTCAGCGGACAGGACGGACGAACCACTATCTTCGACTATTGGAACGTAGACAGCATTTACCGCTGGAGTAACCGCGGACGCTGGAATACGCATCTGCTCAGTGAAAAGGAAAAGGAACTGCGTAAAACTTACGAAACCATCCTGCATATCTGCCAGAAAGAACAGGCCATCAGCAAAGGTGAATTCTTCGACCTGATGTATGTGAACCTGAACGGATGGCAGATGAATGAGCACAAGCAGTACGCTTTCTTGCGTAAATACGGTCAGGAAGTACTCTTCATTATGGTAAACTTCAGCGACACGGCAACTCAGGTAGCAGTTAACGTGCCGGCTCATGCATTTGAATACTTCAAAATGACTCCATCTGCCCAATGCAATGCCAAGGACCTGCTTACCGGAAAGACAGAAAAAATCTGCTTCACGCCCGAAAGTCCCACTTGCACGGAACTGCCTGCATACGGTGGAAAGATTTTTAAACTAAAAGTAAAATAAACAGCCGAAACAGGACTGATAGCTTTCAAACGTAAATAGTTTTAATTTATTTTGTTTGGAAACTTGAAACAAAAAGGTATCTTTGCACAAATAGCATAACTTTGTGCAAACTATAAATACAATTATATGGAAAAAAGTTTTCTGGCCTTCATTGAGGACAGTATCAAAAAGAACTGGGACCTGGATGCCCTGACAGACTACAAAGGTGCCACTCTGCAATACAAGGATGTAGCACGTAAAATAGAAAAACTGCATATTTTGCTGGAGGAAAGTGGCATCAAGCCGGGCGATAAGGTAGCCTTGTGCGGACGCAACAGTTCACACTGGGGAGTAGCCTTTCTGGCTATCCTGACATACGGTGCGGTAGCAGTTCCTATTCTTCATGAATTCAAGGCAGACAATGTACATAATATCGTCAATCATTCCGATGCCCGTCTTCTCTTCGTGGGAGATGTGGTATGGGAAGCGTTGAACGAGGCTGAAATGCCGAACCTGGAAGGTATCATTCTGATGACCGACTTTACCTTGTTAGTATGCCGCAGCAAGCAGTTGGAATATGCCCGTGAACACTTGAACGAAATGTTTGGAAAGAAATTTCCACGCAATTTCCGGAAGGAGCATGTCAGCTACCGAAGAGATACTCCGGAAGAACTGGCACTTATCAACTATACCTCTGGAACGACCAGCTTCTCTAAGGGGGTAATGCTTCCTTATCGCAGCTTATGGTCGAATACACAGTTCGCATTTGAGGTGTTGACCCTGCAACCTGGCAATAAGGTAATCTCCATCTTGCCTATGGCACACATGTACGGACTGGCATTTGAATTTATCTATGAATTCTGTGCAGGTTGCCATGTGTACTTCCTCACCCGTATGCCAAGCCCCAAGATTATTTTCCAGGCGTTCTCGGAAGTGAAGCCTCACATTGTAATTTCGGTTCCACTTATCATTGAGAAGATTATCAAAAAGAACGTGTTGCCTAAGCTGGAAACGCTGAAAATGAAACTTCTGCTGAAGGTTCCTCTGATCAACGATAAGATTAAGGAAGCCGTACGTGAACACATGGTGCAGGCTTTCGGTGGAAATTTCTATGAAGTCATTATTGGAGGAGCAGCTTTCAATCAGGACGTAGAAAGACTACTCAGAAGTCTGGATTTCCCATATACGGTAGGATATGGAATGACCGAATGCGGACCGATTATCTGCTACGAGGACTGGTTGCGCTACAAACCGGGGTCTTGCGGTAAAGCCGCACCACGTATGGAAATAAAGATAGACAGTCCGGACCCTCAGAATATTGTAGGAGAGATTCTTACCCGAGGAGAAAACGTGATGTTAGGATATTACAAGAATCCGGAAGCAACGGCACAAGCGATCGATGCGGAAGGCTGGTTGCACACAGGCGACTTGGGGGTAATGGATGAAGAAGGAAACGTGACCATCAAAGGCCGAAGCAAGAATATGCTGTTAGGACCTTCAGGACAAAATATCTACCCGGAAGAAATCGAAGAAAAGATAAGCAACCTGCCGTATGTATGCGAAAACATTGTGATTCAGCAAAGCGACCATAAACTGGCTGCGCTTATCTATCCGGACTTTGAGGAAGCCTACAAACAAGGATTGACAGATGCCGATATTGAAAGAATCATGGAAGAAAACCGTGTAGCGGTGAATGCGGAACTTCCTGCTTATTCTCAGATTACGCGCATCAAGATTTATCCGGAAGAATTTGAAAAGACACCTAAGAAAAGCATCAAGCGTTTCTTATACCAAGAAGTCAAGTAGCATCATGAAACGAACATTTATATCCGCGTTCCTGTTAGGAGGTATCCTGGCAGGAACGCACTTATCTGCACAGGAAACGAAACCAGCCTCAGCTCTGAAAAAAGGTCCGAATGTTTCACTGAACATCACCAATAAAAAGAAATTCCCGCCAAGGACATACGTAAACCTTGGCTTATTTAGCAATTATTCTTGTTTGAACGGACTTGGTATCAACGCGATTTCCAGCCTTCAGCATTATAATTCGTATGGTATGCAGATTTCCGGATTTACCAATGTGTCCGGACTGAAATCTACGGGGGTACAAATCTCCGGTATTGCCAATGTGACGGGTAAAAGAGCCTGCGGGTTTATCCTTTCCGGATTGACAAACGTCACAGGTACTTCTGCATACGGCTTATCCATTGCTGGTTTGGGAAATATTTCCGGAGGAGACATTAAAGGTGTTGGCATTGCCGGTTTGGTCAATGTCAGCGAAGATACCAGAGGACTTGCTATCTCTGGCTTGGCCAACGTAAACAAGGACATTCAGGCCGGACTCATTATCGGAGGATTGATGAACGTTTCCGGAAACTCCTCCAGAGGTGTACAACTGACTTCTCTATTAAACGTAAGTGGAAAGTCTAACCAAGGATGGCAGTTAGCCGGACTTGGAAATGTGAGTGTAGAAAATAAAGGGGTACAAACTGCCTTGCTCAATTACAGCGTCACTAACAGAGGGGTACAGTTAGGAGTAGGAAATGTCAATACTAAAAACAGTTCCAAAGGTTATCAGATCGGTATTGTCAATGTCAGCACGGACAGTACGGCCCATCAGATTGGCTGCATCAACCTGAAACCACAAACCCGTGTGCAAATGCTTGTATCCGGAGGTAACGCCAATAAAGCCAGCCTGTCTATCCGGTTCAAGAATAAATATACTTATACGCAAATCGGTACAGGTGCATACTATCTGGGCGTAGACAATAAACTTTCCGTCACGGGATTCTATCGTGCAGGCGTATATCGCAGCCTGACTGACAAGTTAGACCTCAGTGCCGACCTTGGATATTATCACATAGAATCTTTGGAAAACAAGCACCACGGTTATCCAGCCCGTTTATATGCTATCGAACCACGAATAAGTCTGGAATATAGCTTGACAAAGAAATTCGGCCTGTTCCTTGCCGGTGGATACGGATGGACCCGGACATATAAAGACAACCAGGCTTTCGATAAGAAAATGGTGATTGAAGCAGGAATGGTTTTGTTCTAAACAAAACCATTCCTTTTTATATGAACAAAAGATTTTACTTATCCGTTCAGACTTGCAGAACGCACACGGCTCAGGGTTTCCGGTGTCATTTGCAGCAAAGAAGCGATATAGACCAAAGGAGCACGCTTCAGGATTTCGGGATGCAACTGAAGCAATTTATTATAACGTTCATGCGCCGGCTCAAAACGCAACGTATCAGCCTTTACCTGAGATTCAATCAAGGAAGCTTCAAACAGTTTGCGATACCACACTCCTATCTCTGCATCCTTTAAAGCCAACTCTTCTATTTTATCTTTAGGAATATCCCACGCAATGGTAGGCTCCAAGGTTTCAATCATCAGACGGGTAGGTTCTTCTTTCAAATAGCTTTCCAGACAAATCACGACCCCACCTTCATACGCTATATGTTCAGTCAGGTCCTTATCGTATTTAAAATAAAACTGACGAGTCAGTCCTTTTTCCAGGTAAAGCATGGAACGGCAAACCTCTCCTTCGTCGAGGATACGTTCGCCTTTCTTGAATTTCCTGCAAACCAATATGTCAGCCAATTCATGAATCTGTTCCCGGCTTAACATACATTTCATTCCGGAAACCATAATCTTGGCTACTTCTATATTTGTCATCATATTATTCATTTACAAATTATTTGACTTTAATACGATCGAAACCTTCACCAAATACACCAATAACCGCACTCTGAGAGACGAATGCCTTAGGATCAATGTCTTTAATCAAACGGAAGATGGTGTTGGATTCTCTTTTCTTAGCCAAGACAAACATCATTTTCACTCCGTTATGCGTATAACAGCCTACACCGTCAATAAAAGTAACTCCACGATGCAAGTCTTTATTAATACGCGCACCTATTTCTTCGTATTTACTGGAGATAATAAAGAACTGAACAGACTGACGGGCACTGTTTACCACCTGGTCCAATACAAAACTGGAAATAAAGAGCACCACATATCCATACACAACTTTCTCCCAGTTATGCAACACCAAGTAACTTGAAGAAATGATAATCACGTCACAAATCAGGATGACCCTTCCCAACGTGATGTCACGATACTTATTAATAATGGCGGCAATAATATCGGTACCTCCTGTACTTCCGTTGGCAGAGAATGCGACTCCGATACCGGCTCCACAGAAAGAAGCTCCCAGCACACACGACATGAAAGGTTGGTCATGAATCAACTCTCCGGTAACAAAATTTTGGATAACACTTAATATAAACGTCAACGTAAAGACGGCAAATATGGTCTTCAGGCAGAACTTCAATCCTAAGATTTTCAACGCAAGAAGAAGCAGTAGAAAGTTTATAATCAGATAGGTATATTGAACTGGAAAGCCGGTCCCCCAATAAATGATAGATGCAATACCCGGCACCGCCCCTGAAGGAATATCACTCGGCAACAGAAATACGGTCCATCCGATGCCATACATAATCATACCCAAAGCAATCATTAAATAATCCTTGGTCTCTCTCAAAAATTTCTGCTTTCTTGTAGCAGGCAAAGCTGGATTCATTTTCGTATCGATTTTCTAAAAAAATTTCAGATACAAAAGTAAGAAAAATTCCATATAATTGACTTATATCAATTTCAAAAAATAAGAAAAATAAAGCAGGGACAATCTTTTAAAAATGACATGATTTTCGTACTTTTGCCGCCAAATAGAAGAATAAATGGCATTAGTCAACGAACACCTGCTCAAATTACCGGAAAACTACTTGTTTACCGATATAGTGAAAAGAGTTAATTCTTTTAAAGTGACACATCCCCAGGCCCGCATTATTCATTTGGGAATCGGCGACGTGACCCTCCCTATCCCCAAAGCATGTGTAGAGGCTATGCAAAAAGCAGCCGGTGAATTAGGGAATCCCAACACATTCAGAGGATACGGACCTGAGCAAGGATACGACTTCCTGATCGAAGCCATTTTGAAGCATGACTACGCCGCCCACGGCATTTATTTCGATGCCAATGAGATTTTCATCAGCGACGGTTCCAAATCGGATACGGGCAATATCGGCGATATACTGCGCCACGACAACAGCATCGGAGTGACAGACCCTATCTATCCGGCTTACATTGATTCAAACGTTTCATGCGGAAGAGCCGGTACATTGGAAAAAGACGGCAAATGGAGTAATGTGGTATACATGCCCTGCCGCATAGAGAACAACTTTATCCCGGAAATTCCCAAGCAACGCATCGACATTATTTATTTGTGCTACCCCAACAATCCTACCGGGGCTGTATTAAGTAAAAGCGAACTCAAAAAGTGGGTCAACTATGCCATAGAGAACGATGCACTGATTATTTTCGATGCTGCCTACGAACGATACATACAAGATCCGGACATTCCTCATTCCATTTATGAAATAAAAGGAGCCAAGAAAGTAGCCATCGAGTTCCGCAGTTTCTCGAAAACCGCAGGTTTCACCGGTGTGCGATGCGGATATATGGTAATTCCCAAGGAAGTGACCGCAGCCACTTTGGAAGGCAAACGGATTCCGCTGAACAAACTATGGCTCAGGCGACAATCCACCAAGTTCAATGGTGTATCTTACATCACCCAACGAGGAGCAGAAGCGATTTATACCCCCGAAGGAAAAGAACAGGTGAAAGCCATGGTGCAATATTACATGGACAATGCCCGAATCATGAAAAAGATGCTCTCGAAGACAGGCATACAATTTTTTGGAGGAGAAAACGCTCCGTATCTATGGATAAAGGCACCGGACAACCAGACTTCCTGGAAGTTCTTCGACAAACTTCTGTACGAAGCACAAGTGGTAAGCACGCCTGGAGTTGGTTTCGGACCAAGCGGAGAAGGATATGTACGACCTGTCTCTTATACACATCTGACGCTGCCGACGGTCTTACG